>Ga0265293_10005757_pt1 | contig 20437 bp, 24 predicted proteins | sample Munlanlewell138R_FD_192505 | JGI IMG/M metagenome (GOLD analysis project Ga0265293, IMG submission 192505) | Leachate microbial communities from a municipal landfill in Southern Ontario, Canada - Leachate well 138R | ecosystem: Engineered > Solid waste > Landfill > Unclassified | place: Canada... | reverse complement strand
TGTCATGTTTAGTTCAACCCTTCTCACTAGATTCACCTCGTTCTAAAGTTAGATCAACGAGGTTCAATTCTCAAGACGGGACATAATCCCTTTTCTTCTAATGAGACATTATCGCTTTTCCACCACTCTTTTGGAGAGCAGAGAGTATTCTTTGTTGTGAGAGGAAGCCCAACCTGTTATAATTAGGAATGATAAATCAGCGGATGAGAATACGGGCTAACAAAGCGGTGATTCCTGCGGCCATGATGGGACCAACGGAAACACCGCCAAAGAAGGCCACGCTGACCACGACTCCGATTAGGATTCCGGGGATTATGGATGGCTCTACTGCGATTAGGTCAAGCCCTTGGCTATTGAGATAAGCTCCAAGAATGCCACCCATAACGGCCAACACACCGATGGGGCTGAACAAGGACGAAGCGAGATTCCTCATCGTCAACTGACCGTTAGCGAAGGGTACTAACAGTGCGATGGTAAGAAACAGGACACCGGCCTCTAATCCGCGGCTTTGAATCAGGGGGAAGAACCGGTCCAAGCGCATCAAGTCAACAAAAAAGACGATGGCTGCGGCCGCTCCCAGAAGGTTGTTCTTGGTGATGAGTCCGATAAGAAACACGATCAGCAAGGGCAAGACTGTGGCCATTTTCATCCCTCCTTGATTATCCTATTCCTAAATCTCCATGATATGAAGGAGGAAGAGGCGATTAATTCCGAACCCATACTTAGACAGATACAAGGTAATGAAGTCTTGATGGCAGCAATCCTAGCCTGGGCTATTGCGCAGTTTCTTAAAATCATCTCTTGGGCTTTTGTGTCGAGGGAACTGAACTTTAAGAGACTCGTTGAACCGGGCGGTATGCCGAGCTCCCATAGTGCGTTTGTCACCTCCCTTTGTACGGGAATAGGCATGCGTGAAGGTTTTGATTCGACCATGTTCGCGTTGGCCGCGGTCTTTGCAGTGATCGTTATGTACGATGCCTCTGGAGTGCGGAGGGCTGCTGGAAAACAGGCTCGAGTACTTAACAGCATGATTGAAGATTTGAACCGCAAAGAACTGCATCCCGAACGATTACGTGAGTTGTTGGGACATACTCCCTTCGAAGTTGTTGTCGGTGCAACTTTGGGGATCTTGATTGCCCTTTGGCGCATGTAAATGAAGGCACAGGAGGATTCCTGTGCCTTTTGCTAGCCCTATGGGCTCCACGTCTGGGGATCGGAGTAGTACCCTACGAGGCCTCCGGTGCTTACTGCAGCTACAATGTACGTGATTTCCGAAGGAGCGTCCGATTCGAACACGTGAAGGAACGAAGGCTCTTCCGTGGCAATGGTGTTCAACAGTTGGAAGCGGTTTAGCCTGCTGGTTTGCGCTAGGACAAAGTACCCCGTGACTTCATCGTGTGGGATGGGATCCCACGAAAGCAACACTCCATGAGGCATATCTGTCAGCTCAACATTCTCTGGGCTAGGTAGTAAAACCTCGACACGTCCTGTTATATGCAGTGCCTCGGTGACCGGACTCCACTCAATAAAGAGCTCTTCCTTTTCGGAGACGTGTACAACTTCCCAGATCCCAGAGCCCAATCGATCACCTACGCGAAAAGACTCTGTATAAAGCTCGACCTTGAACTCGTAGCTCCCAGGAGTGAGTTCGATCGTTTTTTTGAGGGGAGTCGTTGAATCGGAACGAGTTACTTCGTAAATTTCGTCATTAAAGTGGATTCGTGCCCTCATGGCTTCATGTTTGAAAACATAGTTGTCTACGTTAATGGTCACATGTACCTTGCTGTCTGCGGGGCGCAGGACGAGTTCCATGAACTGCGGTCCGGCCAGCGTTATCTGCGTCTTCTGGGGTTTGCTTTGGAACAGGACCATGCCCTCATCGTCCACAAGGAGAACAATCACCGTCCACTCACCTACAGGCACCTCAAATGCTGCCGTAAAACTATTGTTAGTTACTGGAACCTTCTCTTCAATCGAGTGCTTGCCGCGACTGATGATGACGTGTGCTTCTGAGGCGTCGGGCATCCCGGATGCTTCTAACGCGCCCAAGACGGTTAACGGTGTTTTGGCTGTGAGGGGTGAATGGGGCGTACAAGCGGTGGCGCAAATGAGCAAGAGGAGCATGACCAACGAACCAATGTGACGGGTAGTCTTTCCGTACATATCGAACCTCCTTGTTTCCCTGGGCCTCTTAACTATACCACAAAAACCAGCAAAGAAAACTGGTTAAAATGAAAATTCTGAAAAAAGGAGTGAATGACTTGCGTGCAGAGTTGATAATGGTCGGGACAGAACTGCTATTGGGCGAGATTGTGGACACAAACGCCACGTTTTTGGCGCGAAATCTGGCCGACTTAGGCATTGATGTTTTTTTTAAATCCACCGTGGGCGACAACCGGGAGAGAGTTGGCGGAGTGTTAACCGAAGCGCTCAAACGTAGTGACGTCGTGATTATGAGTGGAGGCCTGGGGCCTACCGATGATGACTTGACCCGTGAGGTTGTAAGCGAAGTAATGGATGCGCCTCTGGTGGAAGATCAAGAGGTCCTACGAGATCTTGAAGAGTGGTTTGCTGAGCGTTACGGTAATGCGGATATGCCCAGACACAACCGTAAGCAGGCGCTCTTTCCGTCCGGAAGCCGAGTCATTTCAAATCCTGTAGGAACCGCCCCCGGGTTTTGGGTAGAAAGGGAAGGCAAAGTTGTTGTAGCCTTGCCCGGTGTTTCGCAGGAACTTAAAGCGATGTTTTCCGAAAGCGTGTTACCGGCGCTAATGCAGAAAGGCACAGGGGAGATGTTGGTAACCAGGAATCTGCATTTCGCGGGAATCGGTGAATCGAACCTCGAGGAAATCTTAGAGGATCTCTTAAGGGAGCAGAGTAATCCGACCCTGGCACTCTATGCTTCAGGGGGTACCGTGCGAGTTCGAATGGCCGTCAAGGCAGAGACGCGGGAAGCTGGTCTAGCACTGATGGCTCCGGTGGAAACCGAGATTCGGCTGCGTACGAAGGAGTACTTGTATGGAGTCGATGGGCAGAGCCTTGAACAGGTGGTAGCGGAGATCCTGCTACAGAAGAAACTCACCTTGGCCTTGGCAGAGTCTTGTACGGGTGGCCTGATTGGTCACCGGTTGACGAACGTTTCAGGTAGTTCTGGGTTCTTGGACCGAGGCTATGTAGTCTACAGTAACCAGGCGAAAATGGACGAACTAGGTGTCAAACAGTCAACCTTGGAGGAGTTTGGCGCCGTTAGTGAGCAGACGGCACGAGAAATGGCAGAAGGAGCGCGCCGGGCAGCCAAGACCGATTTAGGACTGGCAGTAACAGGAATTGCTGGCCCCACAGGAGGAACGGATAGCAAGCCCGTTGGGCTAGTATACATTAGTTTGGCGTCGAATGGTGATACTATTGTTCAGCGACATTTATGGAAAGGTACGCGGGAACAGATTAAGAACAGGGCTGCACTCATGGCATTGCGCCTATTGTGGCAAGCGAACGAGTGACCCAGTGTCACCGGGAGGCGGAAGCGCATGCGACAAATCACCAGGGACCGGCGGAGGCACTTACCGGTCCTTTTTCTTATCTTGGGGCTCATTCTTTTCGTTAACCTTTTTTCTGGCACAGACTATCAGTTGCTGTCGATTGTAGTAAACATCAAGGCAAGTCTTGGATACCCTGCCCAGACCAACATCGTCCTTCCACCCATTGGACGGGTCATGGTTCCCACTCATTGGTTGCCTGTACGCCTCAACGTTGAACTGAAGAGCGTTGACTTGTCCTCATTGAAGGGGATTGTGTTCGCACCATCCTTGGACACAGAAGCAGTCGTTGATGCCATGCGAGAGGGTGCACTACGCATTCTGGTTCTCTTTGCGCTCAAGGTGGTTAGTCTGGGCACTGCAGGCTCCGTCTTTTTTCTCTATCTATGGGGGGAGCGGCGGCCAAAAAAGCTTGTACGGGCAGGTGCCAGCGCTGCCGGGATAGTTCTGCTTCTCGTCTTAGTCGTTCTTTACACGTATGACGTTTCAGGATTTGAACGTCTGGAATATGAGGGAATGATTGAGGCTGCACCATGGGTCTTGAACTTGGTTTGGGATGCCCTTGGTCAAGTAGAAGAGTTAGGTGAAAGAGTGCAAGTGTTGGCCAGGAATCTATATTCTCTTCTCGAAGAGTTAGAGACACTAGGTCCCCTTGGCCTCGTACAGGCCGATGTGTTAGTCTTACATGTGTCAGACATCCATAACAATCCTGTTGCCTATAGGTTTGCCAAACAAGTTGCAGACAGTTTTCCTGTAGACTTCATTATGGATACTGGTGACCTGACGGACTGGGGAACATCGCTGGAAGTGGAGATTGCAGGTCGCATTGCAGACCTAAAACTTCCGTATTTGTTTGTGTCGGGTAATCATGACTCTCCAGAAGTGATGAGCAAACTGGCTACAATAGGAAATGCAGTGCTAATTTCGGGTGAGGAACAGACCATTAAGGGACTAAGGGTAGCTGGAACAGGTGACTTGGTGGCCAACACGTACCTGGCGACCCCTGCATCACTCTCGGAGCTACAGGCGTATGCAGATGAGATCAATAAGCGATGGTCTGCAGTAGAACACCGTCCCGACATCTTCATGGTTCATAATCATCGTGTGGCAGAAGCCCTTGAGCCTGGGCTCTTTCCTGTCGTTGCGTACGGGCACACGCATCTCTGGGGAGTACAGGAACGCGGACAAAGCGTGTACAGTAACGCGGGGACAACAGGTGCTGCGGGGATACGCGGTTTTCAGAGTCGAGAACCGTTACCATATAGTCTATCCTTATTGTATTTTGCCCTGGATCAGCGGGGGCATCTTCAACTTCAGGCCGTTGACGGAGTTCATGTTACGGGGTTCGGTACAAGTTTTTCTTTACATAGAACCTTTATCCAAAGCAGGAATAATGAGGGGGATGTAGAACTAGACCTTTGATGTCCAACATGAGTTGGTTAATTCTGCTTTCCGGGGGGAAACGCTGAGGGCTACACGAGATCTTCGAAAAGGGTCTTGTTTGGCAGGTTTCTCCCTTTTCTATGGTCAAAGGGCGAACATCTGTTTTAAATGAGAGGGGAGAACGAAAAAATATGGCGACTGAAAAGCAAAAGGCGTTGGATAGGGCTGTTCTGGATATTGAGAAGCAGTTCGGAAAAGGATCCATTATGCGACTGGGAGAGACGACATCGAAGAATGTTGCAGCCATTCCAACCGGTTCCTTGTCATTGGACGTAGCCCTAGGTGTAGGAGGACTTCCTCGAGGGCGAATCATCGAGATCTATGGTCCAGAATCATCTGGTAAGACTACATTGGCCTTGCACGTTATCGCTGAGGTTCAGAAGACGGGCGGGATCGCCGCCATCGTAGATGCCGAACACGCTCTCGATGCCGGGTACGCGAAGAAACTGGGTGTGGACACCGATAATCTCTTGATTTCACAACCTGATCATGGTGAACAGGCCTTAGAGATTGCTGAGCATTTAGTGCGCAGTGGAGCTGTGGAGGTTGTCGTTGTAGACTCTGTAGCTGCTCTGGTTCCAAGAGCGGAGATCGAGGGTGAGATGGGTGACTCGCATATGGGTCTGCAAGCCCGCCTGATGTCACAGGCTTTGCGTAAACTCACCAGTGCAATCGGAAAGTCGAACTGTACAGTCATCTTTACGAACCAGTTGCGCGAAAAAATCGGTATCATGTTTGGTAACCCTGAAACGACACCCGGCGGAAGAGCTCTTAAGTTCTATGCTTCGGTGCGTTTGGACATTCGGCGTATTGAGACGATTAAGCAAGGTAACGAAATGATTGGTAACCGAACCCGAGTTCGCGTGCTAAAGAATAAGGTGGCACCTCCTTTTAAAGAGGCTGAGTTTGATATCATCTATGGCTTAGGGATTTCACGTGTTGGCGACATCTTAGATCTCGCAACGGACGCTGAAATCATTAATAAGAGTGGCTCTTGGTATTCCTATGGGGACCTTCGCCTCGGTCAGGGACGGGAAAACGCCAAGGATTTCTTGCGTGACAATCCTGAGCTGGCTGATGAGATTGAAGCTAAGGTTCGGGTTGCAAAAGGCTTGGTGACAAATGAAGAAGCCAGAGAAGACGCAGCAACCACCGAAGAATGACGCCAAGGTTTACGCACTTCGATTACTTACGGTCAGAGACCGTAGCAAACAGGAGTTGCGAGAACGTCTCGAACAACGTTTTTCCGCGGAAGAAGCCGCCGAAGCGCTTCAGTACACAGAGGACTTAGGCTACGTTGACGATCAGCGCTTTGCTATGAATTATGTTCAGTATCGTAATCGGACGAGACCATCTGGCAACTATTTATTACGATTTGAGTTGCGGAGCAAAGGGGTCGGAGACCATTACATTGACCAGGCTCTCAATCCGCCAGATATGGAGTATGAACTGGCCTTAGCAGTAGCCAAACAGAGGATGGCCAGCCTTGAACGTCTTGAGCCCATAGTGCGCCTACGCAGGCTGTACGGGCTCTTGGAACGCAGGGGCTTTCCCTCAGGTCTGGCGAGGAGAGTAGTTGGCGAACTGCTTGACAGAGATCTTGAAAACGAATACAATTAATACGGGTTGTTTACCTTAACCAGCCTTGGTTATTCGAAAACGAAATGAAAAAGTCTTGCTGAAAAGTGATCTCAAACACGAAAAAAAGCTGAGTTTCGGCTCGGCTTTCTTTTCTAAGGTTTTTGGAAAGGAGGAGGTGAATAGTATCGATTTTTTGTTTGCGTTAATTAAATACGGATTGATTGCAGTCGTTGCAGTCGTTGCAGGATATTTGTTTCGCAAAAAGTCTGCCGAAGCAACCATTCGGTCAGCAGAAGAAGAAGCTCGTCGGATCTTGCAGGATGCTGAGCGTGATGCAGAGACCAAGAAGCGTGAAGCGTTGGTTGAGGCACGAGAAGAGATCCACAAATCTCGAGCCGAGTTGGAGAAAGAGTCACGCGAACGTCGTGCTGAGTTAAACCAGTTGGAACGTCGCCTCTCGCAGAAGGAAGAAACACTGGATAAACGCAGTGAATCTCTCGAACGCAAGGAAGAAGCGCTCCAGCGCAAGAACCGAGAAGTAGAGCAACAACAGATTGAGGTAAATGAAATCCTCGAAAAGCAGCGATTGGAACTCGAACGACTCTCCCATCTCACCACAGAAGAAGCTAGAGAGCTAATTTTGAAGACGGTGGAAGATGAAGTCAAGCATGAAACTGCAATCATGATCCGAGAACTGGAGACTCAAGCACGGGAGACAGCTGAGAAGCAAGCCCGTGATATCATCTCCCTGGCGATCCAGCGTACAGCGGCCGATCACGTTGCTGAATCAACGGTTTCGGTTGTGCCGCTCCCCAATGATGACATGAAGGGGCGCATCATCGGTAGGGAAGGTAGAAATATTCGAGCACTGGAGACTCTAACGGGTATCGATTTGATTATCGATGACACACCTGAGGCAGTGATCCTTTCTGGGTTTGACCCAGTGCGCCGAGAAGTTGCTCGAATAGCTCTAGAGCGTCTGATTGTCGATGGTAGAATCCATCCAGCACGCATTGAAGAAATGGTAGAAAAAGCTCGCAAAGAAGTGGACGCAGTGATCAGAGACGCTGGTGAACAGGCTACTCTTGATACTGATGTACATGGGTTACATCCCGAGCTTGTCAAATTGTTGGGAAGACTACGTTTTCGAACTAGCTATGGTCAAAATGTGTTAAAACACTCTGTAGAAGTGGCTCATTTGGCTGGGATTATGGCTGCAGAGCTTGGCGTCGATGCCAGATTGGCTCGTCGAGCAGGACTGCTCCATGATATTGGAAAGGCCGTTGACCATGAAGTAGAAGGAACCCACATTGAGATTGGGATCGACCTTCTACGGCGGTATAAAGAGAATAACGACGTTATCCATGCGATGGCTTGTCATCACGGTGATTATGAAGCCGAAAGTGTGGAGGCAGTGTTAGTGACGGCTGCAGATTCCATATCGGCAGCTCGCCCTGGAGCACGGCGGGAGACGTTGGAAAGCTACATCAAACGCCTGCAGAAACTGGAGGAGATCGCATCGTCGTTTGACGGTGTCGAAAAATCCTACGCAATCCAAGCGGGACGAGAAGTGCGCATTATGGTAAAACCCGAACGGGTTAATGATGCGACGGCTGTGCAGTTGAGCCGTGATATCGTTAAGCGCATCGAATCGGAGCTGGAATATCCTGGTCAAATCAAGGTGACCGTGATCCGCGAAACTCGTGCCGTGGAGTATGCAAAATAAAACCAGGCTATTGCCTGGTTTTACTTTTCGCTATATAGGGAGGGAAGAGCATTGATGGAACGTGAAGGCAACCAAGTAGACTTGTTTGTGTCAATCCTAGTTCGTTTTCCACAAATTGGGACAATTCGCTACGATCCAGAGACAAGTGCATTACGCTTGGCCTTCTTGCTTAAGGCGACGGATCAAAGTTTCCAGATCTTTGCTCGTCGCGTCGAGTCGCATCTTGCTCTGTTCCATAGTCTTAGGCAGGAAGAAATTGCAGTGGCATCGTTGAAGAAAGGCGAGACTGGTGAGCTGACCACACTTGAAGTGATCAGGGATTTAGCGAGTCTATCGTTGAGCGAGCTCAATCTCATTGTACAACTTGTGCGTGATTACTACGGAGACGCGCTGGTTCAGGAAGGTCCCACCATGACTGAGGAAGACGAGCTTGAGCAAAATCTTCTCATTGAAAATTTGCTAATGTCCAGTGCTTGGCGACCGCTCGAACGACTAATGGGTTTTCGCGAAAATGGTCGGGTTCTAGTGTTTAGTGTTCCACTTGGGGTGAGCGAATCATGAATGTACTGATGCTTGGAGATATTTTTGGACGACCTGGACGCAAAATTGTGGCAGAGCACTTGCCGGGGCTTATCGAGACGTACCAACCAGGCCTAGTAGTGGCAAATGGCGAGAACGCAGCCGGTGGTTTTGGTTTAACCAAGAAGGTAGCTGATGAGCTGTTTGACTTGGGCATTCACGTCCTGACCAGTGGAAATCATATTTGGGACCAAAAAGAAATGTATACATATATTGATGAAGAGCCACGTATTCTTAGACCAGCGAACTATCCTCCTGGGGTACCAGGTTCTTCCATCTTCATTCACCGAAGGTGCGATACCGTAGTGGCTGTGTTGAACTTGATTGGGAGAGTTTTTATGGGTGATTATGACTGTCCCTTCCGAACCGCAGACATAATCCTGGAGAAGCTACCAGAGGATGTATCGCATGTCATTGTAGACTTTCATGGAGAAGCGACGTCCGAGAAAATTGCCTTGGCTCGTTACCTCGATGGAAGAATTAGTGCCCTCGTTGGCACGCATACCCATGTGGCCACGGCTGATGAACAGATTCTACCGAAAGGAACCGCCTACATCACTGACTTAGGGATGTGTGGTCCTATTGATGGGATTTTGGGAGTAGAGCCTGACACTGTGATCAACAAGTTTTTGACGCAACTGCCTAGTCGTTTTGGAGTAGCTAAAGGTCCGTCAAGTCTTGCTGGAGTGGTGATTGCTTTAGGCCCGAATGGTACTGCAGAGAATATTTTCCGTGTGAAAGTTGATTAAATCTTCATAAAAGGAGGATTTTCCCAGTAAACATCTAATACGTTACTAACGTCAAAACATACAGCAGTAGCGTTTTCAGTCAAAAGGAGGTCACCTAACATGGAAGTTTTGAAAGTATCGGCAAACTCTGTACCAAACAAGGTAGCCGGTGCACTGGCAGGGAAGGTGCGCGAAGAAGGAAGGGCTGAGGTCCAAGCCATCGGAGCCGGTGCGCTAAATCAGGCGGTTAAAGCAGTAGCCATAGCCAGAGGCTTCGTGGCCCCTAGCGGTGTCGATCTAGTGTGCATTCCTGCATTCACTGACGTTACCATCGATAGTGAAGAACGGACGGCGATCAAGCTAATCGTAGAACCCCGGTAAACGAAACGGCAATAATACAGCCTGCCCAAACGGCAGGCTTTGTTCATCTTATCGAAAGATAATGGAGGGTATGATCTGTGTACATTTTTGATTCCCATATCGATACTTTGTCACGCTTAATGGAAGTTGATCAAACGCTCACTGACAACCAGGGACATGTCGATCTCGCTAAACTACGCAAGAATGGAAAGGGAGCCCAGTTTTTCGCAGCCTTTGTATCCCCCACGTTCTACCATGGTAAAGCTCTGCACAACACGCTAGAAATGTTGGATCTCTTCTGGCAGTGGATGGAGGAGTATCCTGAATATTTAGCCTTTGCTGGTAGCGGAGCGGACATAGTTCAAATTTTGAATAGTGGCAAGATGGCCTGTCTATTGGCGATTGAAGGTGGAGAAGCGTTAGAAGGTAAGTTAGCTAACTTACGGATGTTCTACCGTCTGGGTGTCCGTCTCCTCACGCTGACATGGAATCATCGGAATGACCTAGCTAGTGGAGCATTGGAAGGAAACGAAGGTGGCGGTTTAAGCCTTTTTGGACAAGCGGTTGTAGATGAAATGAACAAGTTAGGAATGTTGGTCGATGTCTCTCACCTTAACGAGCCTGGATTCTGGGACGTGATACGTGTGAGCAAGTCGCCCGTTATCGCATCGCACTCTAACGCCCGGGCCCTTTGTGATCATCCCCGTAATTTGACCGATGAGCAAGTGCGAGCTGTGGCTGACAAGGGCGGGGTCATTGGTGTGAACTTCTGTCCTGCATTTTTGGCTAAGAATCGACGGGCAACTATCCATGAAGTAGTCCAGCAAATCGAGTATCTGGTGAAGGTGGGCGGGATCGAGTGCGTCGGAATAGGATCGGATTTTGATGGCATCAACCAGACGCCTCTAGGCTTAGAGCACTATGGTAAGACTGCTGAGATAGGGGCGATCCTCGGTGAGCGGGGATACAGTGAAAGTGATGTCGCCAAGATTATGGGTGGCAATTTACTGAGACTTTGCCAGACTGTATTAGACTAAATAAGGGGCCACGGGGATATGCTAAGCAAAAAAGGAGGCTACCCCGTGGGTTCTAACGTTGTAAAAGTCATTGAACTTGTAGGAGAGTCAGACCAGAGTTGGGAAGATGCGGTGCAGGTGGCTGTCAAAGAAGCGTCTAAGACAGTCAGGGGTATCACCGGAGTGGAGGTCATGAACTGGACCGGCCAGGTGAATCCTGAAGGCGAGATAACGGGCTATCGAGCAGATGTACAGATAGCTTTTCGAGTAGACAACTAAATTTCTCCATTACCGGAAACGGCTTAGGATAACTAGGCCGTTTTTTGGTTATACTGTTGCTAGCAACTTAGAAGTGGGGTGATTGATCTGGATTGGATGGGAGCTGTTGTGCGTTTCATCGTTTCCGCATTGGTCTTAATGCTGGTGGGTTTCTTACTACCCGGTTTTCGAACGTTAACGTTCTTCCATGCTCTATTTGCAGCTGTGGTCATTGCGGTACTTGGTTGGGTTGCTGAGAGTCTGCTTGGCAAGAACGTATCCCCGTACGGTCGAGGGGTGGTAGGATTCATAGTCTCGGCCATAACCATTTGGATAGCTCAGTTCATTGTCCCAGGCATGGAAGTATCGGTCATTGGAGCCTTGCTTGCAGCTTTCGTGATAGGTATCATTGACCTTTTTGTGCCAACGACTATACGGTAAGCGTGTGAAACAAGGACATTCGCCCCGCATAAGAGCACCGCTCTGTTTTGGGGCGGTTTTTTTTCAGGGAGTGATGGCATGAAAATGAACCTTGATGAGAAGCTGTCTCAGCTTGAGGCCAGACTTGGCTACGAGGTTACCTTCGACCTAGTCTTTCGAAAACTCAAGGTGGCTCATAAGCGCGCAGCCCTGGTGTTTCTGGACGGCTTTGTTAATGATGTGGCCACTATCCACATCATGCGTGCTCTACAGGCCATGCCACGCATAGGCATTACACAGGGCGCTCTTGATCAACTCCTGCAAGAGTACATCCCTTTTTTTGAGGTAAGTGTGGCCGATAGTCTCGATGCTGCCATAGACGAGCTCCTATCTGGCACAATGTTGTTGCTTATTGATGGGATCAAAGATATTGCGGTCCTGGATGTTCGCCAATACGTAACGAGGGGTTCAGAGGAACCAACACTTGAGAAGGTCACGCGCGGATCGCGTGACGGCTTTGTCGAGACAGCCCTGTTCAATGTAAACCTGATTCGCAGGCGTATCCGCGACCCAAATCTTCGTTTTGAAGCGCTCAAAGTCGGTCGCCGCTCAAAGACAGACGTCTTGGTAGGTTACATCAAGGACATTGCTGACCCTAGTCTGGTTCAGGAGGTAAAGAGTCGGATCGAAGCTATCGACAGAGATGCCATCCCCATGGGCGGTAAGAACCTAGAGGAGTACATTCTGGGAACAGTGTTTAATCCTTTGCCGGTTACTCGCTATACCGAACGACCTGACGTTGCAGCTGCGCATTTGCTCGAGGGGCACATCACCATCATCGTCGACACGACGCCCTTCGTGCTTCTGGTTCCAGCAACAGTATGGCATTTCACGCAGCACGCAGAAGAGTATTTCCAGACTCCACCGGTGGGAACATACTTGCGATGGGTGCGTAGCCTAGGAATCTTTGGTTCCTTATTTTTGTTGCCGCTCTGGTACCAATTGGCGGTGAGCGCTAACCTTCCTGAGTGGCTCGCCTTCATTGGTCCCAAAGAACCTGGACGTTTGGCCCTCTGGTTTCAGCTCCTACTACTTGAGTTTGGCCTAGACTTAATTCGCATGGCTCTGATTCACACTCCTGACTCACTAGCGACGTCTCTGGGTCTGGTGGGAGCTATTATCCTTGGTGATCTGGCTGTAAGTGTAGGATTGTTTACGGGAGAAGCAATCCTGTATACGGCGATTGTAGCCATCTGTGGCTTTGCCACACCGAGCATCGAATTTGGGAATGCGATACGTCTCTTTCGCTACTTGTTGTTCTTTGGAGCTGTGTTTTTCGGGTGGTGGGGGCTAGGTGGAGCGATTATCATCACTCTCTTGACATTTGGTCTGACAAAATCGCTCGGTATTCCCTACATGTGGCCCTTGCTTCCCTTTGATGGCCCAGCCCTTTTGCGAGTCATTTTCCGATACCCGATTCCACAGGTAACCGTCAGGCCGCGTTTGACGAAACCTCAAGATATTCGTGCTCAGAAGCGAAACAAGGGAGGTCGTTAGTATTCGGCAGATTGGCATTCCGCGAGCGCTTTATTACTTTCATTATCATACCCTTTGGCGGCGTTTTTTCGAGGAGCTAGGATTTGAAGTTGTGGTTTCTCCACCCACGAATAAGCAAATCTTGGATGGGGGCCTCACCACATGTGTGGATGGGGCCTGTTTGGCGATTAAGAGTTATGTTGGGCACAGCCTTGCTCTGGTAGCGCAAGATGTAGACTACTTATTCGTTCCTCAGATCACGAGTGTGGCTCGTCAGGAGTATACATGCCCGTACTTCTTGGGGCTGCCTGACGTGTTGCGACAGTACGTCCCGCCATCAACACAGCTTCTGTCACCAGTTCTCGATGCACGGAAGAGAGAAACCGCCTTAGGAGAGAGTTTCGTACGCCTAGGGCTATCATTTGCGAGGCCTACCACGGTTCGTCGTGCCTGGAATCAAGCCCTAGAGCAGCAACGGGTTGAGGAAGAGTCAGCCCATCAAGTGTGCGCCGAGAAGCATAGGCTCCAGATCTTGATTTTGGGACCACGCTACCTGATCGATGATCCCTTCCTCAACGGTAATCTCTGTGAGAGACTTAGGTCGATGGGTGCTCAGGTCTACACCGCATCACAGGTACCCGAAGAGCGTTCGTGGTACTTGAATCGTTCTCTCGCAAAGCGGCTCTTTTGGTCAAGTGCCAGACGCTCGATGGGTGCTGTAGAATATTTCCTGGACAGACTTGACGGCGTGATCAGCCTGTCTCCTTTCGGTTGTGGTGCTGAGTCCTTGGTCGGCGTTCTAATCGCTCGGCGCGCGCGGGAACGGAGTGTTCCCATGATGGCCCTAAACATCGATGAGCATTCCAGTGAAGTAGGTATGGTAACACGATTAGAGGCCTTTTGTGATCTAATAGAGAGGAAAAAGAGTGGATGAAGGTAACCTTTCCTCACTTAGGAAATGCATACATTGCCATCGAAGCATTACTCGAGGGTCTTGGTCATCACCCCATTACTCCGCCTCTGGGAACAAGGAGAACCCTGGAGTGGGGAGGCAAGTATAGTCCAGAAGAAACCTGTCTTCCTTTCAAGACCATACTAGGAAACATGCTGGAAGGTATTGAACTGGGAGCCGACAGTGTGTACATGATTGGGGGATGGGGTCCCTGTAGACTCGGCTATTATGCTGAGATCCAGCGTATAATTCTGCATGACTTAGGAAAACAGGTGGAGTTTGTGACTCTGGAAGTGCCCCAGAAGAACTACACAGTAGCGTACCGGCGACTTCGTAATGTCCTTGGCAACACCAACGTTGCACGGCTTGCACGGGGATGCCGCTTGGCCTGGGCGAAGCTGAAAGTAGTTGAACAGGCAGAGACCATCGCGTTACAAGTGCGCCCTCGAGAAAAGTGGCGCGGTGCTACCTCGCTTTTTCTTGAGGAGCAGCTGCAGAAACTGCGAAATGCCCAGAGCATGGGGGCCGTTCGTCGAATCGAGATCGACACCACCGAAGGATTACGTTCCCTGTCCGACGACAGCACGCCTGACCTTCTTAGAGTTGGCATTATTGGAGAAATTTACACTGTCGTCGAACCCTTCGTGAACTCACGTCTCGAGGAGCGTTTGGGGTATCTAGGAGTGGAAGTGGTCCGCACGATCAGTCTTCGGAGATGGGTAGAAGAACATATCTTCCTGAATGCACTCGGGTTGTATAACTATCGGTCACTAAAACGTTCAGCCCAAGGGTACTTGCATCGGTTTGTCGGCGGTCATGGCTTAGAATCAGTAGCGCGTAGTGTTGATTTGGCTAAAGAAAACCTAGACGGAATCATCCACATTTTTCCCATGTCCTGCATGCCGGAGATTATGGCCCAGGCCATTTTGCCCGAAGTGAGCAGGGACATGCAAATCCCCATTTTATCACTCATTGTGGATGAACACGCTGGGGAAACTGGCTTTCAAACAAGGTTAGAAGCATTTGTTGATCTTCTCCAGAGGAGAGTGAGAGTGGGCGAATGTCTACAGGAAGAAAGGTGTACCTTGGGATAGATGTCGGTAGTGTCAGCACCAACTTTGTGCTAGTTGATCCGAGGGAAAGGTCTGACAATGGGATTGTCTGGAAGAAATACCTGCGAACTCGTGGTGCCCCGGTGCAGACATTGAAAGCAGGTTTGAACGCTTTGCATGAAGCGGGGAGATGGGATATTCTAGGGGTCGGAACGACGGGAAGTGGGCGGGAGCTGGCTGGAGCAATGCTCAACGCTGATGTGGTCAAAAACGAAATCACGGCCCACGCGGTTGCTGCACTTAGCCAGGATCCCCAGGTTGCGACGATTATTGAGATTGGAGGTCAGGACTCCAAAATCATCATCTTGCGAGATGGAGTCGTAGTCGATTTCGCAATGAACACCGTTTGCGCGGCGGGAACGGGATCCTTCCTAGACCAACAGGCGACCAGACTGAACATTCCGATTGACCAGTTTGGAGCCTTAGCTCTCGAGAGTGATAATCCCGTACGGATTGCAGGGCGATGCACCGTTTTTGCAGAATCGGACATGATCCACAAGCAACAGCTTGGGCATAGAACGTCCGATATCTTGGCGGGATTGTGCTCTGCAATGGTTCGCAACTACCTGAGCAACGTGGCGAAGGGAAAAGACCTTCGCTCTCCGGTGTTCTTTCAGGGCGGTGTTGCAGCTAATGCAGGGATGCGTCGCTTCCTTGCTGACATCCTTGGGCTTCCCATCCGTGTACCTAGGCATTTTGATGTGATGGGAGCAATTGGCATCGCACAAATCACCCATGAAACGCTGGAAATGCAGGGACTGCCTACTCGTTTTGTCGGCCTAGACGTTTTGAACAGCGAGTTCACCAACGAAGGGTACGTGTGCCAGCTTTGTCCGAATCAGTGTGAGATTGTGGAAATTTGGCGTGAAGGAGTTTTTCTCGCCAGTTGGGGATCGCGCTGTGGACGGCAAGGACCCGGACATCATGAACAAGCCACGTAGAGGTAGCAGTGATGTTTACTTTGTGATATTATGAAAAGGAGTTGATGTTGGGAGGTCTTTCTCTATGATGAGTCTCGGACAGATAATACTGGCGGTGCCCGCAATTTTACTGGCCATTTCCGTACACGAATATGGTCACGCTTTTGTCGCGTACAAACTGGGGGATCCCACTCCCAAATATCAGGGACGCCTCAGTCTCAATCCGATGGCTCATTTGGACCCCCTTGGGACCATTATGCTCCTGTTGTTCAGAGTCGGATGGGCGCGACCCGTAATGATTAACTCGCATTACTTCAAGAACAAAAGACAGGGTACTATCTTTGTGTCGCTCGCGGGTCCTGCTGCGAACCTAATTACAGCGTGGATTTTCTATAACATTGTAGGCGTTTTCGGACATCTTATGCTCCGCAGTGCCGCTGGTCAATCCCTGATCATGTTCTTCTACGTAAACGTTCAGGTCAATCTGGGCCTAGCAGCTTTTAACCTCATTCCCATTCCGCCTCTCGATGGATCGCATATTCTAGCAGGTCTTCTACCAAGTCGCCTCTCCTATGAGTACTCCAAACTGGCTCCCTATGGTCCATTTGTGCTAATTGCTCTGCTGGTTCTTGGAGGATCTAGGTATTTGGTGAACCCGATTTTTGACTTGTTGTTTAAGATCCTCGATCGTCTGTCCTTATAGGTGACAGTTATGGGATACGTGATTGAGCTAGATGTGTATCAAGGTCCGTTTGATTTACTATTAGATCTGATTGCCAAGAATGAAGTGGATCTGTGGGATATACCGATTGCCACGATCACAGAGCAATACTTGGAGTACCTCCATTCGTTGCAGGAGCAAGATCTGGCCATTACAGGTGAGTTTCTTGTCATGGCAGCAACTTTGATTCGGATAAAATCTAGATTGCTGCTTCCTCAGGAATCTGTCATCGAGGACGAAGAAGACGAGCACGAGGACCCCAGGATGGAACTCGTAGAGCAGCTAGTGCGCTACAAGTTCTTCAAGGAAGCTGCAGAGTTCCTTCAAGAGCGCTATGAGGAATCGTCCAAGCATTTCACGCGTGGCCAGAGAGTGGAGTCATATGATTTGACGCCTATCTACACGGATCCTGTTGGAGACGTCACCCTCGATGAGCTCGGTGAACTCTACCACAACCTTTTAGTTGAGCTTGAAAAAGAACCACCCGTTCACACAATCACGGGAAAAATCTCACTAAAGGAGCGCATTGCTCTCGTGCGTCTTCAGTTGGTTGGAACTTCTCGGGCGACCTTTTCAGAATTAGTACGTGACAACTCTCCAACAGAAATTGTGGTAACGTTCTTGGCCATCCTCGAACTAGTGCGTCTAGGCGAGATCGTTTTAGTTCAAACCAAGTCCTTTGGGGAGATTGATATAAGGCCATTAGAACTAGAAGTGGAGGTTCAAGCATGACGCTATCGGAGGCCAGGATCGTTGTTGAAGGTTTGATTTTCGCATCGGAACGCCCCCTAAGCGCCGATGAGATTGCTGCCATCATAGAGCTTGATGTTGAGGTAGTAGAATCCTTGGTGGAAGAAATTCGAGGATGTTATGCAAACGGGGCTTTGCTGATTCGTAACGTTGGTGGAGGCTACCAGGTCGTCACTAAACCCGAACTTGCCCCCTGGATTGAGAAGTTGGGCCGTCCTGTGATCAGTGCACCACTCACAGCGGCCAGTACCGAAACGCTAGCCATCATAGCTTATCAGCAGCCGGTAACCAAGGCAGAGATTGAGCAGATTCGTGGCGTGCGTTCAGACAGTGCCCTCAATAGTCTCTTGGAGCGGGAGTTGGTGTGCGAGCTAGGTCGAAAAGCGGGTCCTGGTAGGCCGATTCTGTACGGCGTCACGGAGAACTTCTTTTCCCATTTTGGTCTGACAAGTACTGAGGAACTTCCCCTTAAGGGCATAAGTGAATGGAAATAATGGCAAATTAAGACCAAGTTGAGGTGGTATCATGCGCCTACTTGGTCTTTTACTTGTGTTAGCCATTATTTTGTCAATCCGGTTCTCGGTGGAGTTTAGGTTGGTGACCGAGGGGCTGAACATCCAATCTCGCCTGCGATTTGGCGTAGGCCGAATTCTGTTTGCCATGCCCCAAGCGATGATCAAGAGAGTCAACAAGGCGATACGGAAGAGAAGCTCGAGCTCCTTTGAATCTGCGGTGCGTGGGTTCAAAGCTGGATTTCGTCTCTTGGACAACTTCTTACAGACGATCGAACTGTTGCATCTTGAGGTACAAATTGGCACCGGAGATCCCTTTTCGACAGCACTCGGGACCGGTGGGATTTGGGCACTCATAAGTCCCGTGCTCAGTGGACTCAACGCAGATAATCGGCTCCGAACATTGCCCGAAATTCGGATCGAGCCTGACTATGACGAGGTCAACTTGCAGGTTCACCTGCACTGCATATTCCAGTTCCGACTTGGTCAGATTATAATCAACGAAGTCAAAAAGGTGATGGTTTGAACTTTTTGCTAAAGGAGCAGAGCCGTGAGTGATAAACATCCTATAGAAGGACTTATGCAGACGGCTATGGAGAGCCTTAAGACCATGGTGGACGTTAATACTATTCTAGGTGATCCGGTGGAGACACCAGACGGGGCAATTATCCTACCTGTGAGCCGTGTAAGTGTCGGTTTTGCGGCGGGGGGGAGCGAATTTTCCGGAGCGAACGCAAAGGGTTCCGAAACAGACCACCCCTTCGGTGGTGGAAGCGGGGCAGGAATTGCTCTCAATCCGGTAGCCTTTCTTGTCGTTGGTCGAGAGAGTGTGCGTCTATTACCGGTCAACCAGAATGCTATTTACGACCGACTCATTGACGCTGTGCCTGCGTTCATCGACCAGATTCAAGGAATGGTGCAGGGACGAAGCAGTACGAACGGTGTGCTACGTACAACATACAAGGTATAGTCTCGAGCAGTACATGCGGGATTCCCTCCAGAAGACCTACGTCTTTGGAGGGAGTCCCCTTTTTTCTTGCGATTTAGGCGAAACTTGGGTATCATGGGACTGAAAGGGGCGTAACCCGTGGAAGAAAGACTGCAAAAAGTGATGGCTCAATCGGGAGTGGCCTCTCGTAGGGCTTGTGAAGAGATGATTAAAGACGGCAGGGTGCTGGTAAACGGTAAACAAGCCGTCCTTGGCGACAAGGTAGATCCCGCCAAAGACCACATTCTTATAGACGGAAAGCCCCTCGCGCCAGAAGAACCGCGACAGTACTTGGTCGTCAATAAACCCTTTGGTTACATAACGACGAGCAGAGACCAGTTCGGTCGCAAGAGCGTTCTTGACCTCATCCCCGATATCCAACAACGCGTGTATCCTGTCGGACGATTGGATTACGATTCTGAAGGACTTGTCCTGCTGACCAATGATGGCGATCTCGCCTACCGCGTTACACATCCGAAGTTTGAGTTGCCCAAGAGCTATGTGGTACGTCTGCGGGGAAAGGTTACCATGGACGCAGTGTATCGGCTACGAACGGGGGTCATTCTGGAGGATGGCCGTACTGCGCCGGCCCAGGTGGAAGTCATGAAACCAGATGGAGACGACTCTATCCTGAGAATATCGATCACAGAGGGTCGTAACCGCCAGCTGAGACGCATGTGCGCTAAGGTTGGCTATGAGGTGGTACGTTTGACCAGAACAGCTATTGGGCCCATCAATCTAGGCAAGCTTGCACCTGCATCGTATCGGCCCCTATCTTCAAAAGAGCTTCAGAGTCTCAAAAAGGCGGTGAAACTTTGAAGACAAAGATAGTCGTGATCGGAGCTGGTGCATCAGGACTTGTTGCAGCAGGTTTCTTAGCCCAAAGGGGTGCCGAGGTTCATGTCCTGGAGAAGATGCAGCGTACTGCTTCGAAGGTAAGAATTTCTGGTAAGGGACGCTGTAACATAACGAATGCCATGCCCATTGCTGACTTTATTGAGAACTATCCCGGCAATGGACGATTTTTGCATAGTGCTTTGCATCGTTTTTCGAATGCCGATTGTATACGTTTTTTTGAGAGCTTGGGAGTCAAAACGAAGACAGAGCGTGGGCACAGGGTCTTTCCAGTTTCTGATGATGCCAATGAGGTAGCGAATGCCCTCGAGCGTTTTGCTACAAGCCAGGGCGCAAGGATCCACTTTGGGCACAAAGCACTCTCTGTGCGTCGTAGTCAGGATGATGGAAGAGTCTTGGGAGTCGTGAGTCTTCACGACGGAAGGAAAGAACACATTGATGCCA
>Ga0265293_10005756_pt1 | contig 20438 bp, 19 predicted proteins | sample Munlanlewell138R_FD_192505 | JGI IMG/M metagenome (GOLD analysis project Ga0265293, IMG submission 192505) | Leachate microbial communities from a municipal landfill in Southern Ontario, Canada - Leachate well 138R | ecosystem: Engineered > Solid waste > Landfill > Unclassified | place: Canada... | reverse complement strand
ATTCCCGCTTGAGTATCAGATCCCGCTCGTCGTCGATGTGCGCGATCACGGCTTCGCCCGCGGCGATCGCGGCTTCGCCGCCGGGCCGGTGGCGCAATTCCCGGACGTGCTGGTCCTTGAACGACTGCCCCGCCGCAAGAGAGCCGGGGCGCGCGTCAAAACCGTAGTACTCCAGCATTGCCGGGTGCTTGGCGGAGGCTTGCAGCAAGGTCTCGAAATGTCCCAGCGCATGGCGACGCAGCACGTCCCGTTCGAATGACAAAACCCAGCCGCGAGAACCAAAATTGGCGGTGCTGGCGTAAAAGTGATTGGCCCAGAAGTCCACCATCACCTCCCGCAACTGGTTGCGGGAGTAAAGGGTGAATATCAACTTCTGACCTTCCACCTGGGGCAGCAGGGAATCTTCCATCCTGCGCATGCCGTGTTCTTGCGCAAAGGCGCCGAGCTTTGCGGAAATCACCGAAAAATCCACGACCGGCTCGTCGCGCGGCGGCAATACGCCGGGATAGAAACGGCGGATATGTGCCGCTGCGGCGCTGAAAGAGGGATAAGTGGCCGTCAACTCGGCATCGGAAAACCCGAGCGCGTCGTAGGGCTCGAGCCTGGCCGCCAATGCGTGATCCGGCAGGTTGGCTTCCAACTGCTGGGCCAACCAGTGGGGCAGGCCGCGCTCGAGCACTGCCTCCCGGTCGCCAGGCCGGGCGCCGAACGTAAAGCGACTCAGCAGGATCGCGGCGGCCTGCTCGTCGGTCAGGCCTGCGGCCTGATAGGCGACGCTCATATCCGCCAGGGAATAATCTGTTGGCGACCCGTAGGGACGATCGCTGGCGCTGCTGGCGACAGAAAAAGCGAACAGGCACAACAGCCCGGCCGCCGCCGACAGATGCCGACAGCCAGAAATTATCGATTTCATTGACAGCCTTACTCCCGCCACCGTTCACCCGCGAACGAAGACGAATTACCTGAATGGAACACAAGTGGGGGAGGAAAAAGCCAGAATTCAGTACAGACAAAGACCCGGAGCGTCTGCTCCAACTCTGTGGCACCCCGCCACACGGTGTCGCTTTGTCACAGGCCGGTCTCCGGGCTCACAGATTTGCCGAGGTGGCAGGCCATTCGCCTTCCCACGCCATGTGGCGCAGTGGTCGCCAACTTCGGGGAGAAGCCGGCGTGAATGGATTATCTGTTTACCGTTGCGGGGGCAGCACAGGTTTTGCCTTTACTCAGGCTCACCTGTTTCCCGTTTAATTCGCGCTGCGAGATACGCAGCGCGAACACCTGAAACGTCGGGCGATATTAAACCAATATCCATGCATGTCAAGACGACTCACCCGTCTGGCGATCGCTGATGCAAAGATGCGAAAGACTGGTACACCCGTTGATCTCCCCCCAGGTAAGGCTCCAGCTCCCCGCGTTACCCAACGGGCAAACCTCGAAAGACTGGCTAAATTCCCGGCGCTGCACCCCTAGTTATCATTGATTGAAGCTGTGCGGCTCAGATCAGCAGACCCCCGGAATAACTTGAGAGGCTCGCTATGGGAATCGACTTTTGGCACACAACCCCAGGGGCGACGATACTTCCAGGCACCAGCGTTGCAACAGGTACGACTGGCACAGGAGCGGGAAGACCTTGACACTGGAGGCTGGCAAAATCCGTTTGCAGGATCTGGCTCGAGAGGGTATTTCCAGCCTTGACGCCAACCCAGCGTGACGGCTTGCGACAATTATCTATACTTCATCGGTAATACTTTATTCAGTCGAGGAGCCTGTGACCATGACGGACAAATCCGACGCCAGCGCGACGCGCGAAACCGACCCGGCCCACCCCGATTTTTTGACGTTGGACGAAACTCTCGACCTGCTGTTTACCCTATTGCATGCCGAACGTGCCGGCGCCCGTGTGTGCACGTTGTCACTGCGCGACGCACCCTCACGCCAACATCGGCAATTGTTGCGCGACATCCACCGGGACGAGGCCAAGTCCTGTGAAGGGCTGATCAGCAGCCTGCACGCCCTCGGAGCCGAGCCGGACAAAATCGTGGGAGACTTTGTCGAGAAATGCCTGGCCATCGAGAATTTTCCGGCCAGAATGCAGTTCCTCAATCGCGGGCAAGGCTGGGTCGCCAGGAAAATCACTGAGGCCCTGCCCCGTATCAGGCACCAAGATGTACAACGACAACTCGCCAGGATGCTCGAGGACCATCAGCGCAATATCAGCAGCGTCACTGCCTTCCTGGAAGCGCACCATTCCTGAGCGCCCGCACTCAAAGTATGCCTGCCTCCCGGATCTCACCTCACCGGCCTAAATTTCGCTGGGACGGCAGGGGAATTCCAGCGGGGCGTTGTGTTCCAACCAAAAGGCGACTACTTGGATTCGCCGTGCAGGTAATGGCGCGGACTGACGTGTATCATGGTCGGTTGCTGTTGCCAGCCCGCAATCTGTGTGCCCCCTGCGTCGATCACGCGCCGGTTCCGGTAACCATCAGCCCGGATCAGGTCACAGTCTACCAATCACCGTTCAATGAAGAGCCCGATCGCAAAGAACCATGAGATATCTGCTGTTGCCGCTTGCCGCCCTGCTGAGCTCCAACGCCCTGTTGCTGGCGGGTCACGGATTGCTGTTGACCCTGTTGCCACTGCGGGCGGAAATCGAGAATTTCAGCTCCGCCCAGATCGGTCTCACCGGTTCCGTCTACTTTATCGGTTTTGTCAGCGGTTGTTTACTGACGCCCCATATCGTCCGGCGAGTGGGCCACATCCGCACCTTCGCGGTGTTGGCCACGGTGTTTTCCGCCGTGGCGCTGCTGTTTCACGCGCTGTCCGCTTTCGGGGCCTGGTTGCTGATGCGTTTTGTCGTCGGCGCCTGCATATCGGGCCTCTACATGGTGATCGAAAGCTGGCTCAACGACCGATCCACCCGGGAGACGCGCGGCACCCTGCTCTCTCTCTACACCGTGATCAACCTGACCATGATCATGCTCGGCCAGCAGTTGCTGAATATCGCCAGTCCTTCCGGCCCCGTGCTATTTGGCCTGGCCTCGGTGCTGCTGTCCCTTGCGATCGTGCCGGTGTCCCTGACGGTGACCCTGGCGCCGGCGCCGATGCAGACGGTAAGGCTCGATTTCCGCCGGGTCTGGCAGCTCTCCCATGTAGGTATCGGCGGATCGGTGACCAGCGGCCTGGTTACGGGAGCCTTCTGGACACTGGGGCCTTTGTATGCCCGGGGTGTCGGGCTTGAAACCGCGCAACTCGCACTGTTCATGAGTGCGGCGGTATTGGGGGGCGCATTGTTCCAATTGCCCCTGGGGCGCATCTCCGATCATTACGACCGCCGCCTGGTGCTGTTCTTCTCCTCGCTGGTGGGAGCCGCCATGTCGCTGGCGCTGGCCTTGCTGGCGGGCCTGGGCAACCTGTTGCCGGTGGTGGCCATAGGCTGGGGCGGCATGGTGATGACCATGTACGCCATCAGCCTGGCGCACGCCTCCGACAGTGCCGAGGCGGGGGAATTCGTTATGGTCGGCAGTGTCATACTGCTCATCTTCGGGGTCAGTTCCGCCGTTGGCGGCCCCCTGGCTGCGCTGTTCATGGCGATCATCGGGCCCAGCGGACTGTTTGTGTTCAGCGCCGCATGCCTGGTCGGGTTTGCCCTGGTCATTTCCATCCGCCGCAAAACCCACGTACTGCCGGTACATGACGAGACCGACCCGTTCCGCCCCGTTTCGGTGACTTCACCAGCGGTATTCGAGATGGACCCCCGCACCGGGCCGGTGGACGAGACCGGCGCAGAACATCAGTCAGCCTGGGAACAGGCCACATCGGGAGAAGCCGAGTCCAGACACCAGCAGTGACGCAGAATCGTTTGTCTCTTTTCCAAAGGCTGTCGGCGTTTCGATAGAGGGTATCGATCAATACATGTCCGCGGATTCTGCGGTGCGCCTCGCTCCTCGGCACACCCTATGAACTTTAACTATAAGAGAGCATAGGCTGTGCCGACGATGTTTGCCCCGCAGCGGCGTTTTATTTCCAATCCAATCCCTGAGCGACACTAAGACGCTGAACGCCATTAGTTTATGGAATCGTCTCCTCTACCTTCTGCCGCAACCTCGAGATCCACACCCATCTTCTTCGTCAGATCCATCATGTCGAGATATTCCCGCCACTCGCGTATCAGGCCCTGATCGTTGAGAACATACACCGCCACCATGTGATGGGGGGCATCCCGTCCGTACATGACCGCGTCATCCTTGCGTTCGGTCATCACCACGTTGCCGCTGGAGGTTATGTTGATGATGTTGCATTTATTGTTGCGCAGAAAGCTCTTCTGCCGCTCGAGTTCTGCGCGGATGTTATCTCGCCCTTTGATAACCGGGCCACCCGGCACCCATAGCTGCCATTCCACATCTTCCGCCATCATCGACAGAATCTTATCGACATCGGCACGGCTGTCATAGGAACCGTCGCCGAAGCACGAACAGAATTCCCGAATAAAGTCTTCCTGTTGCTGTCCCATATTATTCTCCTTTTATGTTGTCGGCGAGCCGGCCGGCCGGCCCGCCAGGATTTGAAATTCTAAAAGGCGTGCATTTGCTCGTGGCGGCTGCCGATCGAGAACTCCGGCGGCCTCCCCGCCACCCCGTGCGACATCCGCTAGCGGCGGCCGCTCAACCGCACTTCGATTCTCCGCAACTCAGGCAGGTCATGCAGCCGTCCATCATGATCATCGCCTGGGTCATGCATTTGTTGCACAGCTGAGCGCCGGCGGGATACTGGCTGGCGCTTTCTTCCGTCGCAGCCGTACGGCTTTCGAATTCAGCGCGCTTCTGGTTCATGATCTGGCGCTGGTGATCGGAGATGTCGGGATCTTCGATCAGGCCAATGCTTTTCATGTGGGTTTCGAGGCAGTCGCCGATTTCCGCCACCAGGGACGGCATGAATTTGCCCCCCTTCTTGAAATAACCGCCTTTCGGGTCGAAGACCGCTTTCATTTCCTCCACCAGGAAGGTGCAGTCGCCGCCTTTGCGGAACACCGCGGACAGCACCCGGGTCAGCGCCACCACCCATTGGAAGTGGTCCATGCTCTTGGAGTTGATGAACACTTCGAAGGGGCGGCGCTGTTCGTGATCGGTGTCCGGGTTCAGCACGATATCGTTGATGGTGATATAGAGCGCATGATCAGTCAGCGGCGTCTTGATCTTGTAGGTGGTGCCGTGAAGCGTTTCCGGGCGATCGACGTTTTCATCCATCTTTTGCACGGCGAGACTGAGTTTTTCCTGGGGCGCAGCCTGTTCGGTCTCGGCCTTGCTGTCCGGGGTTATGACTTTGTAGCTGACGATTTTTTTATCCAGTTTGACGGTCATGATCAGAATTTTCCGTAGTAGCCTTCTTTGAGTGCGTCGAACAGGTTGGCGGCGGTGTGCATTTCGCCGTCGTACTCGACCTCTTCGTTACCCTTGAGATCGACGGTGGTGCCATCTTCGAGCACGAACTGATAGGTGGTGTTTGCCAGATCTCTGTCTTTCACCAGCACACCCTGGAACGCCTCGGGATTGAAGCGGAAGGTGGTGCAGCCCTTCAGCCCCTGGTCGTAGGCGTACATGTAGATGTCCTTGAACTCATCGAAGGGGAAGTCGGTGGGGATGTTGATGGTTTTGGAGATCGACGAATCCACCCACTTTTGCGAGGCCGCCTGTACGTCCACGTGCTGCTTGGGCTTGATGTCCTCGCTGGTGACGAAGTAGTCGGGCAGCTGTTCGCCGGGCTCGGTGGAGTAGGGCATGGCGTGGATATTGATCAGCTCCCGGTAGGCGAGCAGTTCGTAGGAGAACACGTCCACCTTCTCTTTCGACTTCTTGCCCTCGCGGATCACGTTGCGGGAATAATGGTGGGCAAAGCTCGGCTCGATGCCGTTGCTGGCATTGTTGGCCAGCGACAGGGAGATGGTGCCGGTGGGGGCGATGGAGCTGTGGTGGGTGAAGCGGCAGCCCTGCTCGGCAAGCTGGTCGACCAGCGCCGGGTCGACGGTGGCGACCCGCTGCATATAGCGGCTGTAGCGGGCGTGGAGCACCCTGCCCTTCACTTTGTCGCCGACCTTGTAGCCATCCTTCGCCAACTCGGGGCGCTGGCGCAGCATGGCGGGGGTGATGTCGAAGTCCTCGTCCATGATCGGGGCGGGGCCCTTTTCCCTGGCCAGGTCGAGACCGGTGCGCCAGCCGGCCATCGCCATTTCGCGGCTGACCGCCTCGGTGAAGTCGAGGGATTCGGAGCTGCCGTAGGGCATGCGCAGCATGGTCATGGTCGAGCCGAGGCCGAGGAAGCCCATGCCGTGGCGGCGCTTGCGGTAGATCTCGTTGCGCTGCTGCTCCAGGGGCAGACCGTTGATCTCCACCACATTGTCGAGCATGCGGGTGAATACCGAGACCACCTCGCGGTAGCTGTCCCAATCGAAGCGGGCCTTGTCGGTAAAGGGATCGATCACGAACTTGGTGAGGTTGATGGAGCCCAGCAGGCAGCTGCCATAGGGAGGCAGGGGCTGCTCGCCGCAGGGATTGGTGGCGCGGATGTTCTCGCAGAACCAGTTGTTGTTGAGCTCGTTGACCTTGTCGATGAGGATGAAACCGGGCTCGGCGTAGTCGTAGGTGGAGGTCATGATGACGTTCCACAGTTTGCGGGCCTGCACCGTGCGGAAGATACGGCAGGCCACCCGGCCCTCGGCATCGCGCATATATTCGTTGGCGTCGGGAAAGTCCCGCCACACCACCTGGCCCTCGTCGTGGAGGTCGAAAGTGCCCTGGGCGGCTTCCTTCTCGGTGATGGGAAAGCACAGCGGCCATTCGCCGTCCTGCTTTACAGCGTGCATGAACTCATCAGTGACCAGCAGCGACAGGTTGAACTGACGCAGGCGGGCGTCCTCGCGCTTGGCCCGGATAAAATCCACCACGTCCGGATGGCTGACATCGAAGGTGCCCATCTGCGCACCCCGGCGACCACCGGCGGACGATACGGTAAAGCACATCTTGTCGAAGATATCCATGAACGACAGCGGGCCTGAGGTATAGGCTCCGGCGCCGGACACGTAGGCGCCCCGCGGGCGCAAGGTCGAGAATTCATAACCGATGCCACAGCCGGCCTTGAGGGTCAGGCCGGCCTCGAGATTGCGCTCGAGGATGCCCTGCATCGAGTCGGGGATGGTACCGGACACGGTGCAGTTGATGGTCGAGGTGGCCGGCTTGTGTTCCAGGGCGCCGGCGTTTGAAATGATCCGACCGGCGGGGATCGCGCCATTGCGCAATGCCCACAGGAAACGCTCATACCACTTGCTCTTGAGCTCGCCCTCCTCGACATCGGCCAGCGCTCGCGCCACCCGCTGGAAGGTGCCATCGATATCCCGATCGATAGGATTGCTCTTTTTGTCCTTGAGACGGTACTTCTTGTCCCAGATATCTTCAGAAGCCGGTTGGAGCCGGATATTGACGGAGGCGGGCTGGTTCGCCGTTTTGAGCGCTTCAATGGACATGATGGTGGTCGCCGTTCTAATTGGGGTAGACAGATTTTGGGGTGGAAGTAGCCCCCAAAGAGACAAAAACACAACATATAGTGGCAAGGGTAGACTATAGAATCAAGTCTTGCGCATCCGAAAACATTAGTGCTATACGGACACCGGGCGAACAGCGACGAACGAGCAGCAAATTGCCAGCTAAAAGCCTTGATTATCTGGCCAAAGTACTTACCATCTTGCGCCCATGGCCGGGGTCGTCAGCACCATGGCCGGCTATGAACAAAACAAACGGATGTTCCGCGCAGAGTCGACCGGGCCATCATCCAACTTCCACAGACCATGAACGAGCCATGAGGCAACACCCGTGACCGAATTCGATACCCGCCAGCTGCGCACCACCCTGGGCTCCTTTGCCACCGGGGTCACTGTCGTCACCACCCTCGACGGTGATGGCAGCCCCAAGGCAATGACCGCCAACAGCTTCAGCTCCGTGTCCCTCGACCCGCCGCTGATCCTGTGGAGTATAGGCAAGGATGCCACCGGCTTCGAGGCCTTCACCCAGTGCCGCAACTTCGCCGTTCATTTCCTTCGCCAGGACCAGAAGGAGCTGTCATCCCGGTTCGCCAACCGCGAGGCCCGGACTTTCGACGACCTGGCGCTGGAGCATGGTATCGGCAAGGTGCCGCTGTTCGGCGACTACCTGGCGCGGCTGCAATGTGAATCCTATGAATGCCTGCCCGGCGGGGACCACATCATCGTGATCGGCAAGGTATTGGACATCGATCTCAAGGGCGGCGACCCGCTGCTGTTCTACAGCGGCCAGTACCGTCAACTGGTCGACCAGGACTGAGCGACCGGGCGCCGGTCCCGGGCGGGACCGGCGCTTCTCTAGCCGCCATGACGGCCATCCCCAGCGCAGGCGCTAGACCAGCGTTCCCCACAGGTCGTATTCATCGGCATCGTCCACCACGGCGGTGACAATCTGCCCCGGCTGGAGGTGGGTCTGCCCGTCGAGGAAGATGTTGCCGTCGATCTCCGGGGCATCCGCCGCCGTGCGGCCCACGGCCCCCTCCTCGGCGATTTCGTCGATGACGACCTCCACGGTCCTGCCGATTTTGGCCTCCAGGCGGGCGCTGCTGATGGCCTGCTGGGTTTCCATGAATCGCTCCCAGCGCTCCTGCTTGATGGCTTCCGGCACGGCGCCGGGCAGGTCGTTGGCGGGCGCGCCCTCCACCGCCTCATACTTGAAGCAGCCGACGCGGTCGAGTTGGGCTTCCCCGAGCCAGTCCAGCAGGTACTGGAAGTGCGCCTCGGTCTCGCCGGGAAAGCCGGTGATGAACGTGCTGCGGATCGTCAGGTCGGGACAGATCTGCCGCCACTGGCGAATGCGATTGAGCACTTTCTCCTCGTTGGCCGGGCGTTTCATGGCCTTCAGCACGTCCGGGTGGGCGTGCTGGAAAGGGATATCCAGGTAGGGGAGAAGCTTGCCTTCCGCCATCAGCGGCAAGAGGTTGTCGACGTGGGGATAGGGATAGACGTAGTGCAACCGCACCCACACGCCGAGTTCCCCCAGCGTCTCGCACAGTTGCTGCATATGGGTCTTGACCGGCCGCCCCTGCCAGAAGCCGGTGCGGAATTTGGTGTCGATGCCATAGGCGCTGGTGTCCTGGGAGATCACCAGCAGTTCCTTGGTGCCGGCCTTGACCAGTCGCTCGGCTTCGTCCATCACCTCGCCGATGGGGCGACTCACCAGATCGCCGCGGATGGAGGGAATGATGCAGAAGCTGCAGCGGTGATTACAGCCTTCGGAAATCTTCAGGTATGAGTAATGCCGCGGGGTGAGCTTGACCTCGCTGGCGGGAATCAGGTCGGTGTAGGGGTCATGGCTGCGCTGCTGGGGAGCCCACTGATGGACGGCGCTGACCACCGCCTCGTACTGGTGCGCGCCCGACACCGCCAGCACTCCGGGGTGGGCCTCGCGGATGCGCGCTTCCTCGCTGCCCATACAGCCGGTGACGATCACCTTGCCGTTTTCGGCCATCGCCTCGCCGATGGCGTCGAGCGACTCCTGCTTGGCGCTGTCGAGAAAGCCGCAGGTATTGACCACCACGACATCCGCATCCTCATAGCTCGGCACCAGGTGATAGCCGTCGAGGCGCAACTGGGTGAGGATCCGCTCGGAATCCACCAGCGCCTTGGGGCAACCGAGGGAAATAAAACCGACTTTCTTGGGATGGGTATTCTTGGGAAGGCTGTTTTTGGCAAGAGTATTCATGGCGTGATCTATGGACGCGTGTCAGGGCGGCCACCGGACAGTGGCCAAGGCGGGCATTTTACCCGCTATTGGCCGCTGCGCCTAACATTCCCGCCCCACAGGGCCTCGACGGGACGCCTAGCGACGGTTGCTCAACAAAGAGCGGATATCGCCGTTGATGGGCAGGCTGAAGTTGTGCGAACCCAACACCCTGTTGTCGGTGGTCTTGATGATCCGCACATTGACGTAGAGATTCTTGCCGCCGACGGCATAGGTGCCGGCCAGCACCGCCTGGGCATCGTGACTGGTCGACAGGTGGCGCAATTCCCGCGAAAGCACCAGCTCACCCGTGCCTTCGCGCACGAACACGGTCTCGCGCATCTTGAGCTCAACGACCGGGATATCCCTGCTCGCGATGGCTGAGGAAAAAACCTCCGACACTTGCCGGCCGAAGGTGGACGACTGCTGCAGGTCGTCGATATTGACCAGCGTGGTGATGATAACGGGCCGGTCCTGATCCAGCCTCGCCGTTTTTTTCATCAGCTCCCTGGCCGCTTTTTGCAGTTCCGCCAGAAGGTCCACCCTGGGCTCCTGGACAATGACATTATTGGAACTGCAACCGGCGACGATCAGCGACAGCAAGAGCACTGACGCGGTTAGCCACGCGAAGTGGCGTCCTTTGGATTTCATCGAGTATCCCAGCCTTACCATGTGTCAGTCAGCCGAACATCGCGCCCTTCGGAAAAAGGGCCATTGCCATCAACGCTGGTTTTGCCACCAGTGTTGAAATAATGGTCCTTGTCACCAGCATTGATGTAATAGATGTTGGACGACGAAAAGACGATACGGTCGCCATCGACGGCCTGGGTGGTGATGATGACCTCGTGGCTGCTGCGCGAGGCCCAGCCACCGCTGAACAGGTCGGCGGCAGCCGCCACCGGGATCAGGGCCAGCGCGGGTTCGCTCCAGTTGTTGACCGGCAGGGTCGCCACCGCGATACCCGCGGCAAGGGCCGTCCAGGTTCCCTCCGGCGCCCTCATCAGCCCGCGATCCTTGTGCCGGACCAACTGAGCCTTGTAAGAGATATTGACGGTGTTGAGGTTGCCGGTCTTGACGTTGAGGCCGCGACTGACCAGTTGCGATGTCAACAAGGCGTCGAACGCTTCATTGAACGGGGTCGCCCCGCCCTGACCGCCGTCGATATGCAGCGGCTGCAGGCGCAAGAACTGGTTGCTCGCCAGCAATTCCGCCTGGTGGCCGGCAAGCACGTCCCAATGATGCGCCGCCTGCATTTTCTGCTGGCTGGTCAGGGGGTAGGTGGCGGCAACGGGGGCCTGGGCGGTGTGTACGCTGTAGCAGCCTTGAAGCAGGACGGCGCCCATGGCGAGACTGATAACGCTCCATTTCATTGTTTTTACCTATGGTAGTCCGTTGAGTAAGGCTGGAGCGCAGGCCATCCACCCCTGTGATTCGCGCAATCTACGATACCGCCAATACTTTATCAAAAAACGATCGCGCCCAGCCTCGGCCTCTGTCGCGCTCCCGCAGCGGCGAGTCCGGCCCGCACCGATCGTCAAAGCGGCGAGGTCAGGAGCCGCCGTTGCGCAGCTGCTTCTGCACTTCCAGGTAACGCGCCATGGGGCCGACATCTTCATAGATATTGGCGCCCTCCTCCACCCGGATCACCCGCTCGCCCGCCACATAGGGCATCTTTTCTTCCAGCTCGATCAGGGCCTGGTGGAGCAGACTGGACGTAATTTCTTCCAGTGGTAAGGAGTACATCGTCGCCAGAGCCTGCAACTTTAGCTCGTCGCTGCTGAAAACACTGATTTCCCTGGCTACCATGCCCGCTTTCTTGTGGGCGGCCCTGTCCCACTCGTCGAGCAAAGTGGAGAATGTGCTGATCGTCATGAACCACTCCTTCGTTGTACGACAAAATATGTGTCACCGGGCAGCCTGGCGAGAAGCGTAGCCAGAAACCGTCGCCTCCAGGGCGGCGCAGCGTAAAAAGAGTGCCAGTGGAGACCACGGCAAGCCACCGACGAGCCCCTTCCTTTGAATTGCAAATATCCGGCCAGATTCAAGGTCGTTACTGATCTACAGGCAAGTAAAGATGCTTGGAAGAGGCGGGCCGGCGAGAACCGCCGGCCCGCCCGGTCGTTACTCCCCGGCGAAGCAGAAAGTACAGAGCTTGTTGCCATCGGGATCGCGCACATAGGCGCCGTAGGCGGTGGGGCCCGCCTGGGCACGAGGGCCGGGAGCGCCTTCACAGCTGCCGCCATTGGCGAGGGCATTGGCATGGAAGCTGTCGACTGCGGCACGGCTGGGGGCCCGGAAGCCGATGGTGCCGCCATTGGCGTGGGTGGCGGTTTCGCCGTTGACCGGCAGGGTAACCATGAATTCGGGGGATTCCCGGCCATACATCGAGGCACTGGGACTGAACTCGGGGAACCGCTTGATATCGAGAGCGCCGAGGGCGGCGTCGTAGAACGCCCTGGCCCTGTCGATATCGCTGGCGCCAACCACCACATGATTGAAAATCGTCATTCGCTGTACTCCTTGTTATTTCGGTCGATCGATTAAAGGGGAACTTAGCCTGGCAGAGCGCCGGTCACCGTTTGCCGTCGCTGTTTCTGGCGGCCAGCGCCGCCAGCTGCTCCGCGCTGGCCTCGGTCTGGAAGCGCGCCTTCCACTCGTCGTAAGGCATGCCGTAGACGATTTCCCTGGCAGCTTCATAGTCGAGGGTTTCACCTTTCTCCGCAGCGGCAGCCACATACCATTTGGCCAGGCAGTTGCGGCAGAAATCGGCAAGAATCATCAGCTCGATGTTCTGCACCTCCTTGTGTTCGTCCAGGTGTTCGAGCAGGCGGCGAAAGACCGCGGCTTCGATATCGGTGCGCAGTTCCGGCGTCATCTAGCTGACCTCCTCGCCACGGGCCTGCCTGTCGGCGTGGTAGGACGAGCGCACCAGCGGACCGGAGGCCACGTGCTTGAAACCTATGGAGTAGGCGTAGCTGGCATACTCGGCAAATTCGTCGGGGTGCACGAAACGGTCCACCGCCAGGTGGTTGCGGGAGGGTTGCAAATACTGCCCCACAGTGAGCATTTCCACGTCGTGGGCGCGCAGGTCATCGAGCACGCCAAGCAGTTCTTCACGGGTCTCTCCGAGACCCACCATCAGGCCCGATTTGGTGAGCACTCCCGGATTGCGGGCCTTGTACTCCCGCATCAGTTGCAGGGACCAGCGGTAGTTCGCGCCCGGGCGGACCTCGCGATAAAGGCGCGGTACGGTTTCGAGATTGTGGTTAAACACGTCTGGGGGAGTGGCGCTGAGGGCGTCGAGGGCCGGCTCCATGCGGCCGCGAAAATCCGGCACCAGGACCTCGATCTGGAGTGTCGGCGACAGGGCGCGGGCTTCGCGAATGCAGTCGGCAAAGTGGCCGGCGCCGCCGTCGCGCAGGTCATCCCGGTCCACCGAGGTGATCACCACGTACTTCAGCGCCATTTCGGCGATGGCCTCGGCGAGATTGCGGGGTTCGGCACCGTCCAGAGGCAACGGCTTGCCATGACCTACATCGCAGAACGGGCAGCGCCGGGTACAGATCTCACCCATGATCATGAAGGTGGCGGTGCCGCCGCCAAAGCATTCGCTGAGGTTGGGACAGGAAGCCTCTTCACACACCGTGGCCAGCTTGTGGGCGCGGAGAATGCCCTTGATGCGATCCACCTCCGGCGACGGGTTGATACGCACCCGCAGCCACTCGGGCTTGCGCACCACGGTCTCGGTGGGGATGACCTTGACCGGGATGCGCTCCACCTTGTCGGCACTGCGCAGTTTCTCCCCCGCCTCGATGCGGCGGGTGCGCTTTACCGGAGTGATGTCCACATTAGTCATGGGAGGGCTCCGTCAGGATGTCGAGGGGATCGTCGATTAAACGATAGTCCCGGTAACCGAGAGCAGCCACCAGGTGATCGAGCAAGATGCTTTCCACTGCCGCCGTCGTCGTTGCGGCCGCGGAGAATTCGGTGATCCGGGTCATTTCCAGCCCCTGATAGCCACAGGGATTGATGCGCAGGAAAGGTGACAGGTCCATATCGACGTTGAGGGACAGGCCGTGATAGCTGCACCCCCGGCGGATACGGATGCCGAGGGAAGCGATCTTGGCTTCTCCGCCACCTTTGCGTACATAGACACCGGGGGCGTCCGCCTTGGGGTAGCCCTCGATGCCGACATCCGCCAGGGTGGCAACGATGGCATTTTCAATGGCGCTGACCAGTGCCCGAACGCCGAGGTCGCGGCGGCGGATATCGAGCATCGGGTAGCCGACGATCTGCCCGGGGCCGTGGTAGGTGACCTGGCCGCCGCGATCGACCTGGACGACCGGGATGTCACCAGGCATCAACAGATGTTCTTCCTTGCCTGCCTGCCCCTGGGTGAATACCGGATCGTGCTCCACCAGCCAGAGCTCGTCATGGGTGGCCTCGCCACGCTTCCCGGTAAAGGCCTTCATCGCCTCGAACACCGGCAGGTAGGGCTGCCTACCGAGCCGCCGAACGCGGAGGGTGGATGGGATCTCTGCCATTCAGAGCACCATTTGTACGTGTTTCGAAACCTTGAGGTCGGTGAAGATCGCCTCGAGCTGAGTCACGCTGGTGGCAGTAATGACCACGGTGACGGATTGAAAACGCCCGTTGCGACTGTCTCGCACGGTGACTGCGGCGCGATCGTAGCCGGGGGCGTGCAGGTCCATGACCTGATGGACGTGGTCGCGAAACTCATCGCAGGCGTGGCCCATCACCTTGACGGGGTAGCTGCAGGGGAACTCGATCTTGGGAGCTTGGGGTTCGGTCATCGCAGCGCCGGCACCACTAGGAGAACAAGTTAATGAAAAACAACATGATAGCATCCCACAGTCGACTGAACATCCCGGCCTCGGGCACCGCTTCGGCAGCCACGATGGGAATTTCCTGGAGCAGCTTGTCCTCGAACCTGACCCGGGCCATGCCCAACTGCTGGCCCTTCTCGATCGGCGCCTTGAGCACCGGCTCGAGTTCGATGTCGGTGGTCAGCGATTCCCGGGAACCGCGCGGGATGGTGGCGTAGACATTTTCGGGGGCGGCGAGATCCAGGTAGTCGGCATCGCCGTACCAGACCCGATTGGCTTCCGAAAGCACCTCCCCCTCGGTGAAAATCTGCGCGGTCTCATAGTACCGGAAACCGTAGGAGAGCAGGGTTTGCGCTTCCCTGGCGCGCACTTCCTCGCCACTGGTGCCCATCACCACCGCTATCAGGCGCATGTCGTCGCGCACGGCGGACGCCACCAGGCAATAGCCCGCTTCCTGGGTATGGCCGGTCTTGACGCCGTCGACACTGCTGTCGCGCCACAGCAGCCGGTTGCGGTTGGCCTGCCGGTGGTTGTCGTATTCGAAATACTTCTCGGAGTAGATTCCGTAGTGCTCGGGGTAGTCGTATATCAGCGCCCGGGCGAGCAGCGCCATGTCGCGGGCCGAGCTGTAGTGTTCAGGGTCGGGCAGGCCCGTGGAGTTGGTGAAATGGGTACTGGTCAGGCCCAACTGCTCGGCGAGCTGGTTCATGATATCGGCAAAGGCGCTCTCCGAGCCGGCGATATGCTCGGCAAGCACGATGGAGGCGTCATTTCCGGACTGAATGATTACCCCGCGCATCAGGTCGATGACCTTGGCCTGGGTCTTCGGCAACAGCGACATCACCGAACTGCCGCTGGCCCAGCCGCCGGTACGCCAGGCGTACTCGCTGACCGTCGCCATGTCGTCCTCGCTGATGCGGCCGTCGTGGATTTCCCGCGACACCACGTAACTGGTCATCATCTTGGTGAGACTGGCGGGCGGCAGGCGCTCGTCGGCGTTGTTTTCCACCAGTATCTTGCCGGTACTGGCGTCCATCAGGATCCACGCACTGGCGGCGATATCCGGCGGTGCCGGGATGAGCAGGTTGGCGTGTGCCGTCATGGTCACTACCAGGGTGAGCAAAACCAGTCCTGTCTGTGTCAGCTTTTTCAACATGCCTTAATCTTTCCTGCTGGGGTTGGAGTCCAGATGAAATGAACGGGGATGGGGTAAGGTCAAATTCTACCACGCCATGGCGACGCACCCACCAACGATCGCCACCCGTGCGGTGTCAGTCCCTGACAACAAACGATGACAAATTCTCCGTGTGCAGCAACAGCGAACGCACTTCGGCAAGCGCCGACTGATCGTCGATCGGCCCGATCAGCACCTTGAACAACGCTGCGCCGGCACCACTGCCTTCGCGAATCACCACCGGGTAACCGGTGCTGCGGGACAGCCGCTGGCGGCTGCTTTCAGCCGCCTGCAGGGTCGAGAAGGCACCGGCCTGGAGAAACGTCTTGCCCGGCAGCGGACCCGCGGACAGCGGCGCCTGATGGGCCATCCGCGGCAGTTCCACACTGTTGTGCTGGAACTTGACCGGGTCAATGGCCACCACCTCGACGTCGGATGTGCCGTGCTCGTAGTAGCCGAGCTTCCTGGCTGCCACATAGGATAGATCAATGATGCGGCTGGAGTGAAACGGGCCGCGATCATTGATCCTGACGATGACCTTGCGGCCATTGCGCAGATTGGTGACCTGGACGTAGGACGGAATCGGCAGGGTTTTATGGGCGGCGGTCATGGCGTACATATCGTAGGTCTCGCCATTGGAAGTCTTGCGGCCGTGGAACTTGGTGCCGTACCAGGACGCTCCGCCCTTCTCGCGGTAGCCGGTGCTGCTGGGCAGCACGTGGTAGGTCCGCCCGAACACCACATAGGGGCTTTTGTTGCCCGCCGTGGTGATCGGCTCGACGCGCGGCACCGCGTCGGGAATCAGACTCACGTCGATCTCCCGGGACGGCGGACCGTCCCTGATCGTAGGACTGCTGCACGACGCCAGAAGCAGCGCCAGAAACAGTGAAACCCAGGGTTTAACTCGCTTCACGCCCCATTCTCTCTCGGATCAGCTCACTCAGCTGATACACCGCCATGGCATAGCGATAGCTGTGGTTATAACGGGTAATGACATAGAAATTGTCGAACGCGAGCCAGAATTCGTCGCCGTTTTCGAGTTCGAGGCGCAGCGGCACAGCCTTGATGCTGGTGTCGACACCGCGCTCAACGGGGAAGACCCCCTGCTCGGCGAGTTCCGCCAGGCTGGTGTCGGGCATCTTGAGCTGATTGAAGTCGTCGTCGGGGTAACTCCCCGGGCCCTGGGCCCTGACCGCCACCGAGCCATCGGTGCGCCAGCCATGGCGAACGAAATAGTTGGCGACGCTGCCGATGGCGTCGCTGGTGTTGTCCCAGATATCGATCTTGTCATCGCCGTCGAAATCCACCGCATAGTTGCGATAGCTGCTCGGCATGAACTGACCATAGCCCATGGCACCCGCGTAGGAGCCCTTGAGAGCCAGTGGATCCTTGCCCTGCTCGCGGGTCAGCAGCAGAAAGTTCTCCAGTTCCTTGGTGAAGAACGGGCTGCGCTTGGGATAGTCGAAGGCCAGGGTCGCCAGGGCATCCATCACCCGGTAACTGCCGGTAATCCGGCCATAAGAGGTTTCAACGCCGATGATGGCGACGATGATCGCCTGATCGACCCCGAAGGTTTCCTCGGCCCGGGCCAGATCTCGGGCGTTGCGGCGCCAGAACTCCGCGCCCTGATTGATGCGCTGCTCCTGGATAAAGATCTTGCGGTACTCGTGCCACGGCTTGACCCGTTCCGCCGGGCGCTCCATGGCGTCGATTATGGATTGCTTCTTTTCCACCCGAGCGAACAGATCGAGCAGTTCGTTCCTGTCGAAGTCGTGTTCAGCGACCATGCGCTCCACCAATTGCTGGGTGAGGGGGTGCTCCTGGTACCCTTCATTGGCCAGACAGCCGGACGATAGGCTGGCCGCCATGCAGGCTACCGACATCAAGAACCACTTGCGCATAAATCGATCAATCCCCTTCAAAGGCGTTTCTTCTCGGTACTGATGGACATCAGCATACCAAATCCGAGCATCAAGGTCACAATCGACGTACCGCCATAACTGACCAGGGGCAGCGGCACCCCGACCACGGGCAGTATGCCAGAGACCATCCCCATGTTGACAAAGACATAGACAAAAAACGTCAGGGTGAGGCTGCCCGCCAGCAGGCGGCCAAACATGCTGTCGGCCTTGAAAGCGATCACCATGCCGCGGCTGATCAGCAGCAGGTACAAGGCGAGCAGCAGGGCCACGCCGATCAGACCGAATTCTTCTGCCAGCACCGCGATGATGAAATCGGTGTGGCTTTCGGGAAGGAAGTCGAGCTGGGACTGGGTACCCTGCATCCAGCCCTTGCCGTGGATGCCACCGGAGCCTATCGCGGTAGTGGACTGAATGATGTTCCAGCCAGCGCCCAGCTTGTCGGCCTGGGGATCGAGCATGGTGAAGATACGCCGGCGCTGGTAGTCGTGGAGCAGGAACAGCCAGAACACCGGCGCTCCCGCAAAGGTGGCGAGAATGGCGCCAAAAATGTAGCGCTTGGCCATGCCCGCCAGAAACACCACGAACAGCCCGGCGGCGCAGATCAGCAATGCGGTGCCGAGGTCGGGCTGCAGCCCCACCAGTATCGCCGGCACCAGTACCACCAGCAGTGCGCAGACGAGATGCTTGAAATTGGGAGGCAGATGCTGCCTGCCCAGATAACTGGCGATCATCATCGGGCAGGCGATCTTGAGAATTTCCGAAGGCTGGAAGCGGAAAAACCCCAGGTCCAGCCAGCGCTGCGCCCCCTTGGCTCCGACGCCGGCCAGCTCCACCGCCAGCAGCAGCAGGATACCACCGAGGTAGAGCGGCAGCGCCCACCGCTTCATCAACCGCGGCGACAGCTGGGCGACCGCGAGCATCACCACGATGCCCAGCCCCATGAACGTGGCCTGGCGAGTGACGTAGTAGGTGTTGTCGCCACTGGCACTGTAGAGCACCAGCAATCCGATGCCGCAGATCATCAACACCAGCAGCAACAACGGCAGATCCATGTGGATGCGCTGCCAGCGGCTTCCGCCATAAAGGCCGGAGCCTTCCGGCCGCATGCGTCGGACATACTCAGTCATGACTGACAAGATCCTCTTGCTTCAGGGCCATGTAGCTGTCCAGTACCTTGCGCGCTATCGGCGCCGCAGTGGAACTACCGTGCTCGCCGTTCTCGACGATGAGGCCTACGGCCACTTCCGGGTTTTCCACCGGCGCGAAGGCGATGAACAGAGCGTGGTCGCGCTGGCGCTTTTGCAGCTTCGCGGCATCGTAGGTCTCGCCCTGGCGAATCCCCACCACCTGGGCCGTGCCGGTCTTGCCGGCAATGGTGTACTCGAGGCCGGGAGCAATGATCTTTGCCGTGCCCCGCGCGCCGTGGACCACATCCTTCATGGCATCGATCACATGGTCCCAGTGGCTGCTGTCACCTTCGATCCATGCCGACGGCGGGCCGGGATCGACCGGCTGATCGCCGATCCGCGACACCAGCCGGGGCGCACGTATTTCACCGCGACTGGCGAGGCGGCTGGCGGCCACAGCCAATTGCAACGGCGTAGCCAGCATGAAACCCTGGCCGATACTGGTGTTGACCGTATCCCCCGGGTACCAGGACACGCCCTTGACCCCGCTTTTCCATTCCCGGGACGGCATCAGCCCGGCGCGCTCGGCCGGCAAGTCGATACCGGTGCGGACGCCAAAGCCAAACAGGTTGCCGTAGCGGCTGAGCTGATCGATGCCCATTTTCACCCCGGCGTTATAGAAGTACGTATCACAGGACTGGACAATGGCGTCGTGGAGATCGACTCGTGCCCCATGGCCGCCCCGCTTCCAGTCGCGGTAGCGGTGCGTACTGTTGGGCAGGCGGAAAAATCCCGGATCAGAGATCGCGGTGGTGGGGGTCATCACCCCCGTTTCGAGCGCGGCAAACCCGAATGGTGGCTTGACGATAGACCCAGGCGGGTACTGCCCCTGGAGGACCCGGTCGAACAGTGGCCGGTCGGGGGAGTCGAGCAGGGCCTGGTAGGCCTTGTGGCTTATGCCGGTAACGAACAGGTTGCTGTCGAATCCAGGCTTGCTGACCATGGCCAGCACCCCGCCGCTGCGCACATCGAGCAGAACCAGCGCACCCAACTCTTCACCCAGGGCGTCATAGGCCACCTGCTGGAGGCGGACATCGAGATGCAGGGTCAGGTCGGCGCCCACCGCCGGGGCAATGCGCTCGAGCATCCGCATGACCCGGCCCCTGGCATTGGTTTCGACGTATTCGTAGCCCACCTGGCCCAGCAATTGTTCCTCGTAGAATTTTTCGACCCCGGTTTTACCGAGCACGTAAGTGCCGCTGTAGCGCACCGGGTCGAGCTCCGGCAGTTCCCGGTCGTTGATCCGGCCGACATAGCCCAGAACATGGGACAACAGCGCCCCATAGGGATAGTGGCGAACCAGCTGGGCACCGATCTCCACTCCCTGGAGGTGGTATTCATTGACCGCCAGGATCGCCTGCTCCTCTTCACTGAGATTGAGGCGCAGGGGCACGGGCTCGTAGGGCTTGCGCCTGGCGAGCTGGCGGCGAAAACGCTCCAGCTCCTCATCGTCGAGATCCAGCAGCTGATCGATCTCATCCAGCAGGACTTCCAGATCGTCGGCTCGTTCGACGACGACG
>Ga0265293_10005755_pt1 | contig 20445 bp, 15 predicted proteins | sample Munlanlewell138R_FD_192505 | JGI IMG/M metagenome (GOLD analysis project Ga0265293, IMG submission 192505) | Leachate microbial communities from a municipal landfill in Southern Ontario, Canada - Leachate well 138R | ecosystem: Engineered > Solid waste > Landfill > Unclassified | place: Canada... | reverse complement strand
TTGGTAGTGATGGTATCATCAATATCCATTAGTACAAAACGTATCTTTTTCGTGGTTTGGACATCCATTTTTGTAATAGGGAGCATCTAATCCTCTTTATTCTTTCGATTATTTAAAGCATACCTAACCTCGCCAGTTTATAAAAGAGAATTACGGAACCTAGCGAGCCATTCCTTCAAATACGAGACTTCTGGGTTCCAATCTTCCTGCCGAATATCCCCAAATACTGGCATACTCTGCTGAGTCCTCTCCCATCTGCTCAACTTGCTCAAGATATTGGGCAATTGATTTCGATTCAATAATGATCACTGAACCCATTTTTTCAATTACTGGGCTATGGGCTCTAGTATGATCAAATTCAAATTTTAAAATTCGACGGCCATCATTAGTAATTCCGATTGTACGATAGGTATTACTTTTACCCACGCCGGGTAAATTAATGGTATTGCGGTCTGTTGCAATGAAGGGTATTTGATCAGCTTCACGAATTGAGTTGATATGGTCCACCATATTGGGAGCATCAATAATAAAAGCACGAAGTGTACTATGATACCGAAAGTCTACACGGCCAATAGATTTTTCTTCTATTTGCTCCTGCATTGAACGTGGATTATTGGCAAACAATGCACGGTTTTCATTAAACCCCTTAACAGTGAAGGTGTAATAGGGCAACACCCCCAGGTCATTCAGCACTTTCCGTAGCTTAGCAGAATGACCACGCCTACTGGCAGCTACTGTAAAGACCGCTTGGTTAGTCACTGCCCAACCTGCGCTTAGCAATTTTCCAATAGCCCGGGCAGAATCGGGGGATATTTCCATTGCACTAGAAATGTGAGTTTGGATCACACACTGTGAAATACCTATTTTTTGGGCTTCAATTTTAAATCCTTTGAGAACTCCAATTAACTCTTTGGTAATTCGCTGTGGCAAATAAACTGGAAGTTTTGTTCCCAGACGGACCCGTTTAAATTCAGCTAATCGTTGGTTAGGTTTAAGCTGTTCGTTGTCCCGGCGCTTATTGCGTGCCATCTCTAATACCGCATCCAAAATATTTTGGAGGGAAGAGACAGAACTCATCAGTGAATCACCACCGGTGATTAAGATGTCTTCTAAAAACGGATCAGTTCGAAAATAGATCATCGATTCATGTAAATTTTCGGGCCAAGATTTTTTGGGACGTAGTTTATCGAGATTGAAATTGAAGCGCCCATTTTGAAAGTCATACATACGCTGGCAATAAGCACATAACCCACCACAAGCTCGCCCCATAGTATCTGGGATAAAGATGGCAACATTAGGATAACGGCGATGAATGTTATAAGAAGGGAGGATCCACCCGGCTTCGTTAGGCTTGCCTAGTTCAACAACATCCTCTTTTTCCCACGCATGAATAGTACCAAATTCATCAACTAGGTCTTGGCTATAAAATAGATAACTGCGAAGAGCTTCATCAGAGAAGGGATGTTCTTTCTCGCTTTCTAAACGAGTGTCAATTAGTGATAGAAAATAGGGCGTGGCGAAGATTGGAATTCCTTTTTTCTCTGCCTCAGCCATAATACTCATAGTCTTTTTGTCCACAGAATGAGCTAAATAACGATTAATTTCCGCGCTACTGCGCACCGCAAAGCGAAGATGAAAGCGGTCTTCATTCCACCATTGAAGCACCTGTTCACGTGCTTCAGTTTCAGTGGCATGTTCTTTTATATGATAGATTTTGGAGGCAGTACCACTACTACTTTCTTGACGGATACGTTGGATTAACAATTCAACAATCCGCTCTTTATTTTTAGAACGCCATGAGATGACCTTTTGATCCAGACCCGAGGGATGGCGGTCCATCCAGGCAAGCACTTGAGAACGTGAAGGAATCTCTTGTTTTTCGATACCGTTTAATTGTCGCAACAAGTGGAGGACGTCGGCAACAAAATCGACTGTGACATCACACTCTTCATTACAAAAGAGCTTTCGCATCATTGCTATTGGTGTTGATCTTACTTCCTTACCATGCAAATTCCCATCTAAGAAGGTCTCTCCTTCATGATCGAGATAGTCCATAATTCGAATAAAGGCAAATGCTCGCCAAGTTAAGCGGAAAAAAGAAGATTCATCGTTCTCTGTACCAGTATAATAATCCCATGCCTCAGGGAAATCTCGCTCCATGATCTTTTGGTAATGGTTGCGAAGAGTCTCTACTAGAGCCTCATTGGAGAGTGTTTCGTCTCTCATATAGGCCATAATAACCGGGTTCTCCTCCTGAATGTGTGCTATCAGCGAAGAGATGTTTTTTGTCTGCTTGTTCATTTCTATAGAATACTCTGTCACCTATTCTACTGTCAATATTATAACTCTATAGTGTTATCTTTTTATATTTATTACAATTATATTACGTAAATTTTATTGGGAGCGAGAAAGACCAGCATCTCATGCCATATGTTCACTACTCGGGCCTGCCATTGGTTGTCTTTTATTAGAGCACGATATTAATCTGCAGGTGTCTTTTATTGCAGTGTGCTCTCTTCTTCCAGTTTTTTTACAAAATTGGGCTTACGTAATTGTACAGTAATTACTCCCAAGAGGATGATAACAGCACCCCCCATTTGCATCCCATTGAGGGTTTCTCCAAAAATGAGAGCACTGAGAAAGAGTACCAAAACGGGAGGTAAGTTTGCATAGACGGCAACCTTAGTACTCCCAATATTTTTTATAGCAATATTCCATAAAATATTAGTAAATAAGAAGGCAAAAAGCCCTGAATAAGCAGCACAGAGCCAACCTCGCGGGTCGACTTCGGAGGGAACCAACTGCAGTATATCGCGGAAAAATACCACGAGATAGATACAGACCGAGGTCGCCATTGCCAAACCAGTTACCTGAATTGGTGGATAACGTTTCATATAAGGTCTTAAAAATACTGTGTTAACAGCATAACCGATTTCAGCTATAACTACTAAAAGGATCCCCTTCAAAGAGGTTTGACTTGCTACCCCAGGTTGTTGTGAAGCTAGAGTAATCAAAGCAATACCCCCCACCGTTAAAATCACGCCTAAAAAGGCCAGCCATCGAGGGCGTTCGAGCCGGAATATTAATGATAGGATGACTGCATGAATAGGCATAGTCGCCATTAGCAGACCGCCAATAGCAGGTGATGTTTGATCAATGCCAAGGGGAAATAGGACTTGAAAGAGCCCTAATCCAACACAACCGATCCCTACTACTCCAAAAAAATCCTGTTTTGTAAAACGAACGTGCCCAGGCAACCAAAAAGCGAAATAGACCATAAATGGAAAAGCCATGAGTAAACGCACTCCGCTAAATTGGGCAGTCGGGATATAGCGAAATCCAATTTTTAACACGATGATGTTGAAAGCCCAACTTACCGTGATCAAAAACAACATAATATGGAGCCATATACCAGACATACTTTTTTTACCCATGATCTCTCACCTTCATGTAATTCATACCCAAGGATAGCATGTGTTCCACGTTGTGAGGAGGCAATAAGATTATTTTTTGACCCTTTTAGCGCACTATTTTACTAACTTCAAGCATTTTTCGCAGAGTAACTTTGCCCCCTTTTATTTTGGGCTTCCAAAATGAACGTTGGGGAGTACGTTCTTCTACTATAAAACCTAATTTTTCATAGATGCGAATGGCATTGAAGTTCATCTCGGCAACTTCTAAAAAGTATTGGCGATAGGGTAAATTGGTAAATAGATATCGTTGTAACGCAGTCGATATACCAAGACCACGAAAAGCAGAATCGGTAGCAACTAACTCAATGAAACATTGCGATTCTTGTAATTCAAGGGGACGTTCTAATACTCCTCGCAAGCGAAAAAAAGCAATAGTCCCACGAAAAAAGCCCAATTGAGAAACAAGAGGATCGCGCTGGAATTTGTGTGATCGTCCATTGGCATTAGAAATAGAGACGATGCTAACGACGTTCCCATGTAACAGAGCAACATAGTGATGATCTGCAACAAGAGAATGTTCTAAGACATCGGCAATGATATCGAGGTTGGATGAAATAAATGAGAGCGGCTCAAAAAAACTCGCGGCAAATATTTCAACAGCTTGCCGTTTGTGCACAGGCTCAAGTTCTGATAGGTTCTTGAACACAAGCTTTATAGCCATGCTTCCCTCTTTGTTTCTTTATATTACTACTATAATAATAAAGAGGGAAGCTTAATGTTACAAAAATTGTATTAAGTTTATAGGATTTCTATATAAAAGTTGAACAGTAAATTTATGTTTAACCCCTCCGCAACTTCTCTTCAAATGTACCCAACGCTAAATAGTGTTTATAGAGGGCATCATATACTTTTGTATATTTCGGATTCGGTTGATGGGTCCTTTCGATACCGGCACAGAGTGCTTTTTGTGCACTTGGCACATCAGGATATAACCCAGCAGCCACCGAAGCAAAGACAGCTGCACCAATAGCAGAAGTGTGATCATCACTCGTTACATGAATAGCACGGTTAGTTACATCGGCTAAAATTTGCATGCCGAGTTTGCTTTTGCGAGCCACGCCTCCAATGGCGATAATTTTATCAACCTTTACACCCCCCTCTTCAAAGCATTCCAAAATTGCCCGTGAGCCAAAGGCTGTTGATTCCAAAAGCATGCGCATTATAGTGGGAGCATCTGTGCCAAGAGTCAAACCGGAAAGGGCCCCTTTTAAAGTCTGATCGGCATTGGGAGATCGGCGCCCATTAATCCAGTCTAATGCAACTGGAGAGTTTTCTGTTGGCTCGATTGCTTCTGCAGCTTGCTCTAACGTAGCAAGAACCTGTTTTTTTATTTTCTCTTTTTGTTGGGCATCAATGCCCGAGTCCATATGGTGAAGTGGCCACACCAAGAGATCTCTAAACCATGCATAGAAATCTCCATATGCCGATTGCCCGGCCTCATACCCGATATAACCAGGTACGACGGACCCATCAACTTGGCCGGCAATACCGGCTACCTGCTTCTCTTTTTCACCTTCTCCAGGCCGAGGGCCAATGATAATATCAACAGTACTAGTTCCAACACTCTTAACGATCACCCCTGGTGCGACGTTACCTCCAACTGCCCCCATATGAGCATCATAAGCCCCTACACAGACAACTGTCCCTTTTGGCACTCCTAAAGAGGCGACCCATTCTTCGGTCAAGGTACCAGCTACGACATCAGAAGTGTAAGTTTCATTTCCAAGGCTTCTTCTAATTGTGGCTAAGAGAGGATGGAGCTTATGTAAAAATTCTTCTGAAGGGTAACCACCCCAAGAAGCATGCCAACCTAGTTTATGGCCGGCTGCACAGCGACTGCGCTTAATCACATCTAATGCTGTCGTTCCCGTGAGCAATGCCGGGAACCAGTCGCAATGCTCTACTGCTGATGCCGCTGCTTCTGCCACTTTACCGCCTTTACGCGCTATGTGAAGTAGTTTTGCCCAAAACCATTCTGAGGAGTAGGCACCTCCGGTGAATTTAGTATAATCCGGTCCGCCCCAACTCCGCGACAAAGCATTAAAATCATCAGCTTCTTTGACTGCAGTATGGTCCTTCCAAAGAATAAACATCGCATCAGGATCATCATAAAAACGGGGATCAAGCGCCAAAGGAGTCCCTGTAGCATCACAGAGAGCTGGAGTGGACCCCGTGGTATCAAGACAGATGGCCCGTATTTTTTTCAAAGCACTGCTACAGTTGGTACCAGCTTCTCGGACAGCAGACTCAAAACTCTCGATATAATCGAGTGGATGTTGGCGGAATTGATTCTTTTTAGGGTCACAGTATTTACCTTCACGCCACCTACTATAATATGAGACTGCTGAACCAACCATTTTCCCATCGGCAGCATCGATTACCACTACTCTTACCGAATCAGATCCAAAGTCAGCTCCCAGTACATAATTCATATCCTTATCCATAAAATCTGCCACTCCTTCATTATTTTCTCATCCCATTGTGGGCAACCTCTATACTCAGTATACGCGATTTTAGAAATTTTTGTAGAGTAGTAATGGTCCCACTTCAACCCCTAAGTTCTTCAGTATGCTAGCAAGATTTCGGTACTTATTAATATTATTTTCGTGCGCTAGAGGGGCACATACCCATATTACTTAAAGATTGTTGCTCTAGAAACGCAAAAGGATTGTGGAATAACATCCCACAATCCTACGTTTAGAAAGATCAACAAGATTAATCAATCATACAATAAAGGTGCGATATGAGCTTCGTCCATATTGGTTTTGTCATACCAGTACGCTCCGGTATCAATAACCTTAGGAACAGACTCGCCTTTATACAATTTTACAGCTGCTTCTACAGTTTTATATCCCATACCAACGGGGTCCTGGGTTACTGCACCAGCAATTTCGCCATCACGGATCGCGTCTTTCAGTGCTTTTGAGGAATCAAATCCAACAAGTAAGATTTTTCCAATTTTTCCAACTTCTCGAACGCCATTGTATGCACCAACAATTGAACCTTCATTGTTAGCATAGAACATATCGATTTTTGGGAAAGCTACTAACATACCTTTCGCAATATCTGCTGATTTAAGGTGGTCCCCATCTCCGTATTGTACGTCGACAATTTTAATATCTGGGTACTGTTTAACAGCATCAATAAATCCATCAACTCTCTGTTTTGAGTCTATGAGGGTTTGTGAAAAAGAGATAATACCAATTTGTCCCTTTCCACCAAGTAACTCAGCAGCATGTTTTCCAGCTATTCCACCGGCTACATAGTTGTCTGTAGAACAGTGAACATCTGCCATATCACCAACACCACTATCAAAACCAACAACTTTCACGCCACGTGCTTTGGCAGCTTCCAAATCCAGTCTTACCGATTCTGGATCAATTGCAGCCATACCAATTGCTACAGGATTTTTACCTAAAGCTGTTTTCATCATATCAACTTGCTTGTCGATCATGGTTTCTGCTTCTGGTCCTTCAAATGTAATAACAACATCATAATCAGCTGCAGCTTGATCTGCTCCCATTTTTACCGCTTGCCAGAATTGATGCTGGAATCCTAGGGCAATAACAGGTACATAAGGTTTTCCTTTTAAGTCGAGTTCCGGCTTTGATTCAGCAGCTCCGCCAGCAAACAACGCTGGTGCTACTAAGCATACCACTACCATGAGTAAAACAAATTTCTTCATTTCTAACTCCTTTTTAATTCATGGGGTTAAAATCTTCCCATAGTCACTAAGGTAAAGAATGTTACCTAAACATATCTAAATATATAAATAGATAGAACCCAGGGTTCTCCCCCTTTATATTTATATATTCATCAGACGTTTTTCCTGCGAAGCTGATCAACAGCTACAGACAGAATTAAGACCATCCCAATAACAACGAACTGCCACTCAGGCGAAACTGCCAAAGTACGCAATCCATTCTGCAGTTCGCTCATAATAAATGCACCAATCAGAGTACCAACAATAGTTCCCACACCACCGGCCAAAGAGGTACCACCAATTACCGCCGCAGCAATAGCTTCAAGTTCGTACCCAGGACCTAATTGGGGCTGCGCAGAATTAAGTCTTGAAGACATTATCAATCCGGCGATGGAGCAAAAGAAACCACTAGTGGCATATACTACAATAATCCAGGTATCTACTCTGATACCAGATAACCTAGCAGCTTGAGTATTTGAGCCAATTGCATAGGCATAACGACCCAGTAAGGTTTTAGAGAGAATAATATGACCAACAATTGCGAATGCAACAAAAATCAATATGGCGTTATAAAAACCAGGTATACCAAAAGCTGATCCTAATGCAATTTTCTGATAACCTTTCACACTGGTAAAATATATAGGCTTAACACCCGAAATTACGAGGTTTAACCCCTTTAAGACCATCATCATTGCCATAGTAGCGATGAACGGTGGAAGTTTTAATTTGGTAACCAAGAGGCCACTACACATACCAATAAAGATTCCAGATAAAATACCTATGAGAATACATAACCAAATAGGTAATCCCCATACAGTTAACGCCGTACCACTCATAATGCCTGTAAACGTCATCAATGGACCAACTGACAGGTCTATCCCTCCTGTAATGATTACAAAGGTAACCCCAATTGCTAACAGACCATTTACGCACGTAGACAAAACAATGGTCATGATATTTGAGTAACTGGCATAGGCAGGTCTTAATATTGCAAAAAAACCAAATAATAGTACTGCTACACCAAATACGACAAATTTTTGCAAGTCAACTTTCTTTGTTGGATCAACTACATTCTTCATATATTCCTCAATTGTTTAGTATTTCGCTAACCTGTTATTAACGCTGGGTCGCATAACGAATTACGGCCTCTTGGGTTATTTCGTCACCTTTCAATTCTCCGGTTACGCGTCCTTCACACATCACAATAACTCGATTGCATAACCGCAAAATCTCGGGAAGTTCTGATGAAATCATAATTATAGATTTCCCTTGTGCTGCCAGTTCATTTAATAATTTATAAATTTCACTTTTGGCCCCAACATCAATACCTCGTGTGGGTTCATCAAAAATCAAGATGGAGGAGTCTCTTGTTAGCCATTTACCTAAGACAACTTTTTGTTGGTTTCCCCCCGAAAGAAAACGGACCAACTGATTTATAGATGGAGTCTTTATATTCAGGCTTTCCACTTTCTCTTTTGCATTTTTATTAATCATATGGTTTTTAATAAAACCAATAGGATTTATGAAATGAGCCATATTTGCTAATGCAATATTTATACTGACCCTCATACCAAGCGATAATCCATAGCGCTTGCGATCTTCTGAAAGATAGGCAATACCTTGTTTAATGGCCGCATGAGGACTCGTAATTTTAACTTCTTTTCCATGTACAAAGATTTGTCCAGATTTCAATTTATCTGCACCAAAAATTGCCCGGGCAGTTTCAGTCCGCCCAGCTCCAACTAAGCCCGAAAATCCTAAAATTTCACCTTTTTGAAGGTTAAATGAGACATCCTTGACTAGTTTCTCACATGTAAGGCCTTTTACTTCAAGAGATAATGGCGCTCCAGGTAAGACATTGTTTTCCGGTTTTTCAACATATATTGAACGGCCAACCATCATTTTGATAATCTCGTCAATGGTAAACTCACTGGTTTTCCGCGTATCGATATAATTCCCATCGCGCAACACAGTAATTCGGTCTGAAATTTGCTGTAATTCATCAAGGCGGTGTGAAATATGAATAATCCCCTTCCCTTCCTTACGAAGAACTCTAATTACGTTAAATAAATCTTCAATTTCTGAATCGGTAAGCGAAGCTGTCGGCTCATCCATTATGAGAACTTCAGGATCATACGATAGGGCTTTTGCAATTTCGACCATTTGCTGTTTCGCAACTGTTAGATCACCAACTTTTACCGTTGGGTCAATGTTCAAGTTTAGCTGGTCAAATATTTTTTTTGATTCACGATTTAGTTCCTCATCATCTAAGAATAGACCCCTTTTATATTGATGCTCTCGGCCAATAAAGATATTCTGAGCCACCGTAAGATGGTTCATGAGATTCAATTCTTGGTGAATCATGATAATTCCGAGTTTTTGAGACTCTCGTATACTGGTTATAGGGGTCTCTACTCCGTTAACAAATATTTGTCCTGCATCTAACTTTTCTTCCCCGACCAAAATTTTAACTAATGTAGATTTGCCTGCACCGTTCTCACCAACTAAAGCATGCACCTCTCCAGATAGCAACTGAAATGAAACATCCTTTAAAGCTTTTACGCCGGGATATTCTTTCTCTATATGAACCATATTAATCAATTCTCTAGCCAAGTATGATGCCTCCATATATTAAAAAAAGAAACAAATTAACTCTAATTTTAGCCCCAAATACCCTACGCAGGGCTTCATAATTAACTATTAGTTATTAACTATTATTGGTTAATGATACCACACTAACTCTCATTGTCAAGAATAATAATCAATTAAACCAATTAGTATTTTGGCACACTTTTAGACTTCTAGCTACCTTTTGTTAGAAATTTATTTCTCAATTCTAAAAAATGCGCTCTATTGACAATATATTAGCCTATGCTATGATTGGTGTTGATTATTTACAGCTCCAATTAGAAATAAATTTCATTTAATCTTGAGAAAAAATATTGCGACTTACAGTATTTAGCTCTACTCGTCCATGTTTGTGAATTCTGCAATATGTTACAAGAAAATTGACTTTTGCTATAATTTAGCCTATGTAATATCGAAGGAGAAAATAGAATGAACAAGAAAGATCCTTTGCAATATAAATCCAAAATTGGATTATTCTTTTTAGCTGGAGATTCGTGGTGGGAAATGGGAGCTTGTACGGCGACCTCAGGACGTTATGTTGGATTCATAGAAAAAATTGAAGAACGGGTCAAGCAAATAACTCTAAAGCTCAGTCAGGAGTATGAAGTAATAACCTCTGGTATTGTTCATACTGTAAAAGATGCTATTAAAGAAGCTAAAAAATATAACGAGGCAGATGTAGATGCTATTATCTATTGCCCAATTATCTGGACAAACGATCAACCTTTAGTTGCTTTTATCCAAAATATTACGAAAGTTCCGTTACTTCTCTGGTCATACGATCCCTATGGAAAGATTCTTGATTACTACCGAATTGTTGACTGGTTAGTCGCCAGTGCTCCGGTAAGTGTGCAACAATCAACCGGCATTTTGCAACAATTTAATTGGCCTTATAGCTCATGCTTTGGAAATGAAGACAAACAAGAGACGCAAGATACTATTCGTGCATTCGTCAAAGCCGCTACGACTAAAAAATCACTTTTGAATACGCGAATTGCAGTTATCCCCTCCCCTTGTCGCTTAGTAAAAGGAACTTGGTTTCATGAACTGGAATTACTAGCCAAAACTGGGGTAGAATTAGATTACATCTCTGTAAAAGAACTAGAGGCAAGTGTAAAAGCAGTAACCGAACATGAAATAAAAGAGAGTCTTACATATTATAAAAAATTCCCCTCTTCAGAAGTTACCGATTCCCAGTTAAGAGAGTCCATACGGATTAGCTTAGGATTGGTTAAGCTTGTTGATCAATACGGGTTGTCTGGAATAGCCCTTGAAGATTTCAATGAGGAATTAACCAAAGTATTTGGTTATAGACCACACCTCTATCACCCAGGTTTAGGAGAACGATTCTGCACTGTAGGATTAGAAGCTGACGTACTAGGAGTACTAGCAACAATTATTGCGGGCCGTCTCTCGGGTCGAATTGGGATGTTCTCTGAATTCTTCACTATCGAAAAAGAGCGCAACCTCATTCTCATGGGCCATCCTGGTTATGGAGAAATTAGCTTTGCGGATGAAAAAACAATTGAAATTACACCCGATATTGAAATTGATGATATGTTAGACAGAGGCGTATGGTTATCCTATCGAGCTAAAGCTGGCTTTATGTCCTTTATTAACTTAAGTTCAAACAAAGATAATATTCACGCATCTCTTTTCTCGGGAGCGTCTATTGCTGGCCCTCGGCTCATGGAAGGATACTCACACCTATTAATACAACCTGAAGCCAAGGTCGAAAGTATTTTCTCTGGCGTGACTAAGAATGCTCTTTTCCAACACTGGGGAGCTGCCCTTGGTGATATTCGCTTAAGTTCTGCCGAGTTATTCGCGCTCCTAGATATAGAGTTTACAAGCTTAGACTAAGCAGCGCATCAAAAAAAACGTCAACTGATGAAAGGGCCTAATCAACATGTACTTTCTTTTGCTAGAGAGTACATGTTGCATCTATTGAAACAAGATAAAATAGAAGCTCTACGTATCTAAAATCTCACTTGCCCAGTCAAGACCCAGATCATACAGTGAGGCTTTATTGGGTCTACCGTTTTCGTCCCATCCCATCATAGAGTAATAAAAGCGGACAACCTGTTGGAATTTATTTTTATCTAGTTTGTTCCCTTTTAACGTTCCAGCATCGATTGCATTTTCAAAGAACCGCTGGGGAAGTATGTCGTCTTCAGGGCCGAGACCTTCCCTATAATTATAGAGGCGAAACACTTGGTTTTTCATTTCACCAAGCCTCATTATTTCGTAGGACGACGTCTCAAACCCAGTAATATCATGGTAGAGCTTGGCAATGTCCTCTAAGCTATAAACCCGAGTTGGTGCTGTTGCAAAGAGACACATACCTAAGGCATCTACAGCTGCCCAGAGATTGTTTAGAGCTTTAAAGTCTTTTACTTTATCTTCTCCCAGATACTGCATAGGAATACGATCTAGAATACCTAAGGTTCTACAGTACTCTAGCGAATGCTCCCACCCGACATTCACATCAAAGTCCCAATCATGTTCACAGATATCATACCTAGGGCCAACTGCTGCAGTAGCATATCCTAGGGCAAGGTTAGTCTGTGAGCGTGGTTCAGTCGATGTCATTTCAGTTTTCTTGACCGTCATTGCAAATTTATCAGCACCCTTCCCTATTGTTTTAGCAGCTCGGTAGGCTCCTTCGGCCAAAAGGTCTCCTAATCCCTGCCGTCTAGCAATTTTCTCTATGATTTTCACTAGATCGACCTCGGGGCCAAAGGAGAGGTTCAACCCCCCTCCATCTAATAACCCCTTTTGCACACATTCCTGCGCAAACGAGATACTAAAGCCGAGCGAATTTGGATCCATCCCGTATTCGTTACACATCACATTTGCTGTAATGATTTTTTCTAAATCGCTGTTACCTAAGTTAGGACCTAACGAAGCTAATGCTTCTTGATGTAAGCCACCTAGCATCTCATCATCGCCGTCGGTCGCATATCTTTTAATACAGTTATTAGGGCAGAAAGGGCAGTTAGCTTCGCCTCGATAAAATTTGGCAAACTTCTCTGGTGTATATTCCTCAGTATATTCGCAAATGGATGTTTGATAATTATTTACACAAAGAGCTGCGTCGATGCCATGTGTATGGATCCAAGCACCAAATCCGGGACGATCATGTTGCCACATCGATAGTACATTCTTCTGCATTTTTTCAACAAACCATGCATTTGTTTTCTCTAATTCTTCTGGGTTATAAGATGCGGGAAGACTACCACCTAAAAGCACAACAGCTTTTAATAATTTAGAACCCATTACAGCACCCATACCAGCACGGGACGCCTGATGGTTTTTATCGCAAATAACATTGGCGAACCGAACCAAGTTTTCACCCGCAGGTCCAATTATCGCATGTGATGCACCTCTATATGTTTTTTGTAAAACCTTTTCACACTCCCCAATAGTTTTTCCCCAGAGATCTTCTGCCGACTCTAGCCGACCTACACCATCTTCGATAACCAATATAGAAGGAGTTTGACATGCACCATGGATAATAAGACCATCAAAACCCGTTTTCTTAAGGGCAACGGCAAAGGGACCTTCACACCGCGCTTCACCAATTCCGCCTGTAGAAGGAGACTTGCCACAGATAACAAACCTTGCCAATCCAGGTGCTGGCATCCCACTAACTATCCCAGAATAAAACATGAGATAACTTTCTGGGTCAAAAGCATCTAAGCCCTGTTTTGTCTCTTGTAGCATTTTTACAGTTGCCATAACAGAACCGCCAGGGTATCTGCGGTAAAAATTTTCATTCTGCTTTTCTTCTCTGAATTGCCTCTTTGTTAAATCAACATACAGTGATTTACCATGGTATCCGTATCTCATAATCCAATCTCCTTAGAGTTTTTTTAATATTTTTAGAGTATGTAGTGGGTAGATGTTTGTTTCTGAAACGAGACTTGGCTCCTTCCATACGACACTTTCTTATGTATTGCAGTTCAAAATCTGTAATTTCATACCCCCAATAACGCATTATCAAGGCAAAGATATTAAAATATTTACTGTAATTATTTTCTAGTATTACATGGAATAGTTGGAAATGCAATCAATTGCCGCTATCACTATTAAGACCACGGTACCACTAGCAGATTCTAAGATTCCTCTAGAATTGAGTAGGTCTTAATTTCTCTGAACACTACAACCCTGAGATGTTATGCAGATTCTTCCAAAAATTGCTGCGGTCATTTTCTAAAATGCGAACCACGTAGTTTCTATTATATCTTTTTGATGTAAGCACATCCAGTTGCGGATGAACACCTATAAACTCTTCACCATACGTTTGTCCTTCAGCTTCTGTTAGGACAAGATAGGTCTTGCGATGAATTAAGGTGGCATACTCAAGTGCAGTTATACTCAGAGGTGCGCAGACTGATTTTTTTGTAGCGAGTAACATACATGCTCTGGCAGCAGAAACCCGCTTTATGAGATTATCCTCCGAAGTTTCGTAAGTAGCATCGGTGGCGTAGCCATCATCCCAATCATAAAAGGCGTCGATTCCGGCAAAAGACAACATCACAATGAGGCCTTGGACCATGCGAAAATCCCAAATATTATGAATTATAAAAATCCTTGGCTTTGGTATTTTCATTACATGCTGTGTAGAGGAAAATTCCCGATTCAGACCTTCTCCATAGAGTGCGGAGAGTTTGAGAAGGTCTACTTGTTTGATTGCCATTGGTCCCTCTTAATCCCAAAAGGATTAAAACCGTTCGCGTACTCCAAATTCAGCATCTTCAACCCACCGTTCGGGGCGTTCAACCATCACGATAATATCGTCAATTAAATCATAATGACGTCTTTCTTCTTCAATTATTTTAGAGAGGATCCGTTTTTGTTTCGTATCAGGAATTAATTCATGTTGTTCAGTATAAAACTCAATACTCTTTAGTTCTATTTCTAAAGCTTGTTCGTAAAGGCTTAGCTGGCTCTCTTCTTGCAAAAAATCATCCTTTGAGAATTTTTTAAATATTTGAGCAGCTCGAACAGAAGCATCGGTCGTACTGGGCTGTACTTCGGTATGTGCTTTCATTGCCTCAAAGGTTGCTTTATGCCTATCTTCATCTTCGGCAAGCATTGTAAAAATAGCTTTGAATCCTTGTGAATTTGTTTTAGCAGCTAAATCTCGATAAAAAGCAGCGCCCTCAGTTTCCAACTTGATTGCAATGTCAAATAGTTCCATGCCAACCTCCTTAAACTAAGTCAAATGATAGCAAGTCCTCCAACAGTTAGCAAGGGAAAGCTTATAGCTCAAATTTCTGCTAACTATCTATTATTTCACATAATTTTATGTAATTGTAAAAAACTCATATAAATAATAGTAAATTATTGATTATTATACTCATTTAACACATAATTTAACGTCAAAACATACATTTTTCGATTTGTCAAGTAAAATCTTAAAATACTATTGCCTTTAATGCTAAAAAATGAGATACTATAGACGTGGTCATGAAAGACCAACAAAAAGATACATAAGGAGGGGTCACATGAAAAATGACACCAGCAACGCGAGGATGCAATACCTAATGGCTAGCACTGGATCCGTATTTAACAAAGCAGATTACCAGGCCCTATCCAATCAAATAGAAGTGCATAAATATCTGATTAACCAAAGGATCCCCTGGGTTATTAATTGGGAAGACGCTGTATTTTCCTGGGTAGAAAATGTATTCCACCCTATTATGCAAGTTATAGATCGCTGGGAAGTACGCCTTGCATTTACCGATAAAACAGAGTCAGAGCTCTTTTTCGATATTTCGAACCATTGGTACTATCTCTTAGAGAATAATCCAAGAATATCAGCACATGATGCAGCAACGGATTATGCAGCTACCTACGGTCACGGACTTGGTAAGTTATACTCAAAAATCATACTACCGCGTAAAACAGCCTAAGGCTAGTTAACAAAGCTGTCCCACTCGGGGCAGCTTTTTTTCTTTATTCTCACTATAAAAACCACATACACAGAATAACTCAACCTCCCACTCAAAAAAGAGCAATCTTAGCCTGTAAGCTTTAAAATTTGGTTTGACATTGCTAGGATTACTTCAATTCTCATGATACACTACGTATCATATTACACGTATGGAGGGTGATATGAAGAAAGTTATGTTCTTTATTCTTGTATCATGTCTTGTTATTACATCGATTTTTGCTGTTGTTCCAGAAAATCAGCAAAAAATTTACCCTGTTAGCAGCCCACTCTTTGAAGCACTAACTCAGTTATACATCAGTGAAGGACTGGCCCTTCCCTCAACAACTGGCCCCTATAGTGCCAATGAGCTTATGCTTATGCTAAACCGACTAGATGGCAACTCATTAACGAAGCAAGCCAAAGCTACCTATGATTATGTCTATAACAACCTCTATGAGGAGCCCAAAGTAGTTGACTTTGGACTCACCATCAATCTTGAAGGCTATTATCACACAGATACAACAAACTTTACCCTGCCCAAAGATTGGATATATACCTATGAAGACAGAAAGCCCTTACTCGATATCATTTTAGAAACTTCCCCTAGTAAACATTTTTATGGTTACACTTCTATCCCGGTAACCGCAACCCGGTTTGAAGATGCTGATAACACTGTAGGCCCTATTACTAACCTCTACGGCAAACAAGCCTTTACTTCCAATATATTTTTAATCCACCCGCTTGTTGACGGAGATGCCGGCTTTAACCACCTTGATTTTGGCATGCCGTATCGTGCCTTTGGCGCCTTTGGAGGAGAAAGATGGAGTGTCCAAGTGGGACGTGAACAACTCTCGTGGGGCCCGGGTAAGAGTGGCAACTTCGTCCTCGGCGACCATCTTAATTACCACAATGTAGGTCGCTTAACCACCTACGCCAATAATTTTAAATACACGCTGTTAACCAGCTTCTTCCCTCATCCCAGTGAATATTATAAAGAACCAGATGATCCCCCTGTTATCCCTGCCAAAGCTTACGATTACGGAGGCTATTTTAATTATAAAACCAGTCAAACTGGCGTTTCTTCAGGTCTCAACATGTTCTTAGCTCACCGCCTAGAGTGGCGCATGTTCCAACACAAAGTGAATCTAGCTCTTACTGAGACCATTATGTACCAGTCAAAAGATAACACGCTCGATTTACGGGTTCTAAGCCCGGCGGCTGTCTTCCATAACTACTATATTCGCTCGAATGCCAACTCCATCATCGCCCTCGAACTTGATGTCACCCCAATAAAACACCTTAATATCTACGGACAAGTGGTTATTGATGAATTTGTTCTTCCCGGAGAACCTATGCTAGGTAAATATGGGGCGCTCCCTGACGGCAAAGGTTTTATGGTAGGAGCCCAAGGCAACTACCCATTGCTGAAAGGATTCCTCTTCGGCTCTTTCGAATGGGCCCAAACTGACCCCTACCTCTACTTACGAGATAACGGTAACTACAAGCAAGCTCCGGGTGAATATGGGATTAACTATGTGGTGGCAGTCAGAGAATATATGAGAGGAGGAGTTATGTACAACGAAGACTTCTTAGGGTATCAATACGGCGGAGATGCAATTGTCCTTAATGGACAGGTTGGTTATAAAGAGTTTGGCAAATGGCATGCTACTGCGAACGTCTTCTACATGATGCACGGGACAAAAGATAGATGGACCCTCTGGGAAGAAGAAGACCTGATCAATGGGACTTCTACGGAAACAACTCCCACAACCGTTCATAGCAATACAGGAAATAACTTAGATAAAGATGCTCATTTACGCGACAGTGTGGAAAAGACTCTCGTGATTGGCTTACAGGGAGGTTACACAATCTTACCTGGACTTGATGTCTTTGCTCAAGGTGATTTCATCCATATCGTCAATCCCGGAAATAGAAGTACTAACGACACTCGACAAGATATTCAACTCACTGTTGGTGTCAGTTATCACCTTTAAGGTACATTAAGACTATGAAATTATCTTTTAAGACTATCTTTACAGCTACCACCTTGTTGGTGGTAGCTAGTTTTTCGCTCTTTTCAGCCCCCTCGACCTATATCATCCCTTTTGAGTCCTCAATCTACGATGATATAGAAGCTCTTTATCTTGTCTCAGGCTATGGAACTCCATCGAATAAAAGACCCTGGAGTAGCGCTGAAGCTCTGTTGATCCTCTCTCGCATTGATGAATCGTTATTATCGAATGCAATGCAAGAATACTATTGGGAAATAAAAGAAGAAGTGGCGCGACCTTTACGTTACCAGTTCGACGACTTAGTTGAGCTTGGTTTCTTTTTCGATCTCAATGCTGAAATGTATACTCACTCTAATGGATCTGATTTTCCCAATGAATCTGACTGGGATTTTGGCTTCCCTGAACGCTCACCTATGTTAAGGCTTAGATTCGATATGGCCTTCTCTGACTTTCTCTACATCTATTCTGATTTACAGTATCAAAGAAATAGATTTAGATTTGGAGATGACATTGGAAAATTTAATATAACTAAAGAAGAAGGAATCAGTACTGGAGCTGGACCTGGTAGTTATATGGTAAAGTCTTCCATCTACAACCGTAGCTTTTTGACCAACTGGATGCCCACTACTTTCGATCTAGATTTTCAAATACCCAAAAGAGCCCTCATCTCTACCGGGGGCAAGCACTGGAACCTCTCCTTAGCCCGCGATAAGATTCGGTGGGGTAATGGGCATTCTGGAAATTTTGTCATCTCTGATCATGATGATTATCAAGAGTATCTACGGTTTGTGGCTTTTAGTGATAAATTCTCCTATGACTGGACTAATATGTTCTTTGAAACAAACATTAATACTGCTGAATCAGCTAGTGCAGATAAGGAATTTAAGATCTTCATGGCTCACCGTCTAGAGTTTCGCCCTATCGACAGGATTACCTTGGCTCTATCAGAGAATGTGATGTATCAAAATGATGTCTTTAGTTTCCGCCATTTTAATCCCGCTAATGTGTATCACAATCTTAATAATAGAACCATGTTTAATGCGATTGCCCACATTGAACTCGATGTAATGATTGTCCCTGGAGTGAACTTCTATGGGCAGTATGTCCTCGATCAAGCTATAGCTCCTAATGAGAGCGCCAGTCAAGCCAATGCCTATGGGTATCTAGTAGGTATAGAACATGCGTTGAGTATTCACAAAGGGATTCTATTTTCTTCGCTTGAGTTTGCCACTACCAGTCCAGCAATGTATCGGCGAAAATTAGTCGATTTTATTACCTTCCGTCGCTATCATGGTAATGACACTTCATTTGTAACCCATTTTGATTATCTTGGCTATGAATATGGAGGAGACGCACAGGTGCTTCAACTCGACATAGCATATCGTCTTCCAAAAGATAGAAATATTGCCTTACAGCTCTTTTATATGAGGCACGGGATGAGGCACGGGGAAATTGATTTCTTTACACCAAATAGTGTGGTAAATGCTACTGCTAAACTGGAATCTGCTCCATCAGGACCTGTAGTGGCAGAGACATTCAAGGCCTCTATTGCAGGTGAATATAGCATAGAAGACGTGGTAGCTTTTGTTGATACACGCATCTGGGCCCACCTAGCGTATGTAGGTAAGCGAGAATACACCAAAGCTACTCAGGATTATAGTGCGTTACAGAGTGATGTGCAGTTCACTCTGGGAGTTTCACTTACACTCTAACTGATCCTACCGTTTCTTAGATGCGGTGAATCTGTCCTAACGGACAGACTCACCGTTTTCTCATCTGGATCTATAAAGCAAGCTTGAGGATCTTTTCAATAGCATCCGCATCTAATTTTTGAAAGTTCCCTAGTGAAGTACGGCCAATCATGGCACTTTCTGCCATCTTACGGATATTCTCACTGCCTATATTAGCGTCACTGAGGCGCACCGGTAAATCAAGACTGCGATAAAAATCTTCTAAACGCTCAATGGCTACTTTGACAATATCATCTTTGTCATCAAATGATAAACTTACATCCCACACTCGGATTGCAAACTGGACAAACCGATCTATGTTAGTGTGATAAACATATTTCATCCAAGCGGGAAATACAATGGACAAACCAGCACCATGGGCAATATCATAAATCCCACTTATTTCATGCTCTATATCGTGGCTGGCCCAGTCTCCTACTCGCCCGCGATCAAGTAGATTGTTATGCGCTATGGTTCCTGTCCACATCAATTCCGCCCGATAACGGTATTCTTTGGGGTGCTTTAGAGCCAAGGGGCCATAGGCAATTACATTGCGCATTGCACTCTCTAGGAGCCTATCAGAGAGATCGTTATGTTTTTCTAACGTAAAATAGCGCTCCATCAAGTGAGCTAGAATATCAGAAGCACCACATGCTGTCTGATAAGCTGGCAGGGTATAGTTAGTTTCAGGGTCCATGATTGCAAACTTGGGAATAAGAAGTTCACTACCAACATCACGTTTGAGGTTCTTCTCCCAGTCGGTAATTACCGATCCAGAAGAACTCTCAGAGCCAGCTGCTGGAATAGTAAGCACGACTCCCACTGGCATGGCTTCTCGCACAAGATACTCTTGCTTCATATAATAATCGTCCCAGACATCTTCATCTGAACGGAGAAGAGATCCGAAGGCAATAGCTTTGGCTGAGTCAATAACACTACCACCACCAACAGCAAGAAT
>Ga0265293_10005754_pt1 | contig 20447 bp, 20 predicted proteins | sample Munlanlewell138R_FD_192505 | JGI IMG/M metagenome (GOLD analysis project Ga0265293, IMG submission 192505) | Leachate microbial communities from a municipal landfill in Southern Ontario, Canada - Leachate well 138R | ecosystem: Engineered > Solid waste > Landfill > Unclassified | place: Canada... | reverse complement strand
TTCGGTGTCTGAGGGTGCACGTAACTGTTCTGGGATTCTGCTGCAGTTCCCATTTTACGCAGGAATCATGGGGATGATGATGGCGACAGGGGATTCAGGTACGTCTCTAGCAGGGGTTATTACCCAGGCCTTTGTCTCTGTGTCCAATGAAACCACCTTCCCGCTCTTTGCCTTCTGGAGTGCCGGGATTGTGAACTTCTTTGTTCCTTCCGGTGGCGGTCAGTGGGCGGTACAAGCACCGGTGATGATGCCAGCGGGCGCAGCACTGGGTGTGGATGCTGCAAAAACAGCCATGGCGATTGCTTGGGGTGATGCTTGGACCAATATGATCCAGCCATTTTGGGCCTTGCCTGCATTAGCCATATCAGGGCTGGGCGCTAAGGATGTGATGGGTTACTGCTTGATGGCCTTGATCGGCTCTGGGGTCATTATTTCTCTTGGGTTCTTGATTTTTTAAGGTCGACTTATAAGTGGTAAGCGTGATTAGCGTTTACTGCTTTGTTTCAGCACAGCCAGTTCTGATGAATGGATCAGAGCTGGCTTTTTTGTATTTAAAATCCTGCTTTGTGAAGAATTGTTAACGAGGCATTAAACACTGGGATTTTGCTGGCTGAATTAATAAACTCACGAGTACAAAAACAGCGTGCCATACAGTGTGGGCTGAATAATAAAATCAGGAGTTTTTATGAGTGATCCACAGACAAGCGCAACAGCGATAACGCTACAGGCAGCCGATGGCTATCCGATCAGTGCGCGTTTGTATGACGCAACAGGTGCTGGCAAAGGGCAGTTGATTGTGGCGGGTGCAACTGGTGTGGGGCAGCAGTTTTATCGGCGTTTTGCTGAGTATGCCAGCACGCAAGGGTTTAATGTCTTGACCTTGGATTATCGCGGCGTGGGTCAGTCAGCACCGCAACAACTGAAAGGCTTTAAGATGGCTTTTGAGGATTGGGCGCAGTTGGATCTGGCTGCTGCTGTTGAGTTTATACACCGCGACGATGCACCGTTATTTTTAGTGGGTCACTCCTATGGTGGGCATGCGCTGGGCATGTTGCCCAATCACCATAAGGTGAGCCGCTGCTATACCTTAGGCACGGGCGCAGGCTGGCATGGCTGGATGCCGCTGCCTGAGCGCCTAAAGATAAAATTTATGTGGAACCTGCTGTTTCCGCTTTTAGTCGCTTGGAAAGGCTATTTACCCTGGAAAATGCTGGGAATGGGTGAAGATATGCCGCGCGATGTCTATCGTCAGTGGAAGCGCTGGTGCAGCATGCCGCACTATTTTTTTGATGATCCCTTGGTAGGTGAGGCGAAAAAATTACAGTTCGCGCAGATTCGTACTCCGATTACTGCGGCAGTCGCGCTGGATGATCTCTGGGCGTTACCTGTCTCACGCGATGCCTTTATGCAATATTACAGCAATGCGCCAGTGATTCGCCGTGACATTGATCCGTGCGCTTTTAATCTTAAAATGGGTGCGATTGGCCATATGGGCTATTTTCGCCCAGCAGCGCAGCCGCTATGGGATGAAATCTTGGCGTGGTTTGTCGAGTCGCTTACAGATCAATAAGTATGCTGTGTTGCTGCACTACTCAGTTATACAGGGTGGCTGCCGGCGCCGTGGCAAACGTATAATCTGTGGCGCAAGCGCTAGCAGAGTTGATGCTGTGTTATGCAGTCGTACTCGGCTTGACGCATAATCTCAGCGCCTTGCTGGGGAGTGCGCTGCTGAGCTTGCGCGCTACATACCGTTAGCAAACTCAGGATTACTCATATTCACTGCCTCACGCACTGCGCGCAGGGCTGTCGCGTAGTGACCGAGGACGCCGAGGGCATAATCAATCCGCGGTCGTAAGCGCACATCATTGTCATCAACCACTGGGCCTGAGTGCAGCATATCGTTAACGTGGCGAACAATGACTTGTTCTGGAATATAACACAGGCGATTGTTTTTAAAGCTGGAGCTGCGCAGCTCGCTGATGGGGTAGGAACCACCCAGACCGGAGGAAACAGCCACGAGCAGCGCCGGCTTGTGTGCCAGCTCCGGCACCCCAGCAAAAATAAAGAAATTTTTCAGGGCTGGGCTGGCCATACCGTGCCACTCTGGGGTGATCACAATCAGTGCGTCGGCAGCTTGTAAGCGTGCAGCGCACTCATGCCATAGACCATCATTACGCTCTGGCCATAACGGCAACGGGCTGGTGCCTAAATCAATCAACGAGCAGCGATTGTCATCACTGAGTTGTAAGTCAATTAGACGCTGGCGTAGGTATTCACCGACCCGTGCCGATTCACTTTGCGGGCGGCCAGAGCCTGATATGACAACGTAATTAAGCATTGCAGCCTCTCTTAACAGCATCGAATAGGTTGTGAGTTTAGCTTGAAATACCTGTTCTGTGGCAAGCCTGCTGTTTTTTTACGGAGGCTGGTTCTGAGTCAGCTTATGCAGGTTATTCATCCAATATTTACGTACTGCCGGTTAGGTTTTAAAAAACTCGCCGGGCGTACTGCCAAAATGCTCACCAAAGGCGGCAATAAAAGCTGATGTTGATTCATAACCACAAGCCAAAGCTACTTCGGTCACGGCGTGCTTTTGTTCGAGTAAGGGCAAAGCATGGAGTAAGCGTAGACGCTGTCGCCAGAGACGAAAAGTCAGTCCCGTTTGCTGAACAAAGAGGCGGCTTAAGGTTTTTTCCGAGACATGTAAACGCTGTGCCCACTGACTTAAGGTGTCGCTGGCATCTGGATGTTTTTGCAATTGGGCGACAATTTTTTGTAAACGTTTATCGGCAGGCAAGGGCAGCATCAAGCCCATATCAGCTGCATGGGTCAGTTGATCGAGTAACACTGCGGCTAAACGCCCTTCTGCGCTGTGTTCAGCGTATTCAACGGGCAGCTCACCAAAGGCGCGAATCAGTTCTTTAAGTAGCGGACTGACTTCGACCACGCGGCAGGTTGCAGGCGCATCAGCCAGTGCTTGTTTGTCGATGTACAAACTACGGATTTGTGTATGCAGCGAGCACTGTACGCGGTGTTTAATTCCAGCCGGAATCCACACTGCACGTTGCGGTGGCGCAATAAAGCGACCTTGGGCGGTTTGCACTTCTAACACGCCGCTTATCGCATAGGAAAACTGCACCCACGGATGGCTGTGGCGGTAACCGAGGACCTTATTGGGCAGTGCTTCAGTCTGTCCGTAGATCGGCCGCGGTAAGTGTTTTAACTCACTGAGGCGTTGTTCAAGGGTGCTGTGCATGTCCGTTGATCGATACTCTTTGGCTGATTGGCGTTAGCCGGATTATTGCATATCCAGTAGAGTCACACCATATTCGCTTTGCTGGTGCACTCTATTATGTTTCGCTTACGCATTTTGTTCGATAACTTTACCTTGATTTTAATTGCTGTGGTGTTGGCAGCGACCTTTATTCCTGCGCATGGGATCGGCGCAACTATTTTTCAGTGGTTAACCAACTTTGCCATTGCCCTGCTGTTTTTTTTGCATGGCGCCAAGCTCTCGCGTCACGCGATTATTGCCGGTGTAATGCATTGGCGTTTACACCTGTTGGTGTTTGCCTGCACCTTTATTTTATTTCCTGTTTTGATGCTGTCATTACAGCCGTTGATTCGACCTGTTTTGGGTGATGAATTGTGGATTGGCATGCTGTATCTCGCAGCTTTACCTGGCACTGTGCAATCGGCGATTGCCTTTACTTCGATTGCGCGTGGCAATATTCCGGCTGCGGTGTGTGCGGCGTCAGCTTCGAGCTTAGTAGGGATTTTAGTTACGCCATTGTTGGTGAAGATGATGCTAGATGCCGATGCTGGCACCACCGGCATGCTGGAAGCGGTGATTAGGATCAGTCTGCAGTTGTTGTTGCCATTTTTAGTGGGTCACTATATGCGCCGCTGGATTGGTAAGTGGGTTGATCGTAATGCTCGCTGGTTAAAAAATGTCGATCAAAGCTCGATTTTATTGGTGGTGTATACCGCCTTTAGTGCGGCAGTAATTGGTGGTTTGTGGAGTGCGGTACCACCCTCATCGTTGGTGATGCTCAGTGTGATTTGTAGTGTGATCTTGGCCATTGTGTTGTTTTCCACGACTTGGCTGGCGCGGCGCTTTAAGTTTAATAAAGAAGATGAAATTACCATTGTTTTCTGTGGTTCAAAAAAGAGCATGGCCACAGGTATTCCAATGGCGTCGGTGTTGTTTGCCGGCGGTGCGGTGGGCCCAGCGATTTTGCCGCTGATGGTTTTTCACCAAATTCAATTGATGGTGTGCGCGGTGATAGCGCAGCAGTATGCCTCGCGCTGTGAAGAAGACGGTGTGCAGTGTGGTGGTTGACGCTGCGCTGGGCTAAGTTTTTTGAAAATCAAAAGCATCGAGCATTATGTGCGTATGCCGCAGTGTGCAAGTGCCGTTCTTCCCTCAACGAGCCATCCCGGCTCGATTCGGGCGCTGCGCCATCCATGGCTGCGCTCGCCACGTCACCCGCACACTGCTCGTTGACCATCGGCAGGGTTTGCTGATCCTCTAAAAACTCAACTGTGCAGAGACAGACTCAGTTCGCTGCTCATTGTTTAGAAACCTTACTCATGACTGCAATATAAAACTGCCAGAAACAGATGAGTCCTATATCAATCGTGCCAACAACTCCGCTGATCAATGAGTACTTCGGGGTTGGTGTGACGAGTGAGCCAGGGATGGCGAGCGCCGGAGTTGAACCCTGGATGGGTTCATCGACGGATAAACACCTACCCTGAAGTACGGCTTACGCCACAATTAGCCAATAGCAACAAAGCAAAACAATTACATCTGTACGTTTTGCGGTTTTCCGGTGCGGGCTAAGCAATACACCTCAACCCGCGTTGCGCCATGCTTAAGTAATAACCCACTGATGGTGGAGCAGGTGGTGCCTGTAGTTAGCACATCGTCCACCACGACAATATGCTTATCTTTAATCTGCTCAGGCTGGGTTACTTGAAAGGCATTATGCAGATTATCGCGCCGCGCCTTAGCGCTTAAACCTTGCTGGCTGACGGTCTCACGGGTGCGCAGCAAAAGCTGCCGAGGATTGTCCAAGTCTAGTGCTTTGCATAACCAATCACAGATCATTTGCGCTTGATTGTAACCGCGCTGACGTTGACGGCGTTTTGCTAATGGTACGGCTAGAATGATGTCTGGGCGCTGACCGCCTTCATCAAAGTAATAGCTTAGATGCTGAGCTAAAAGAGCGCTGAGAAGTTGCCCGTAAGGCCAGTTTTGTTGGTACTTAAAGCGGCTGATTAAGGTATCCAGCGGAAAAGTAAATTCGAATGGGCTGATCACTTTGCTAAACAAGGGTGGGTTATGTGTGCAGCCAGCACAGAGTGCTTGAAGGTCGGGGATGGGCAGTGCACAGAGAGAGCAGTGTCGGCCGAGCCACGGCAACTCAGCTTCACAGTCTTCACATAGGGCAAGCAGCTGATGACTAATGCCATCACAAAGCAAACAAGCTTGTTGGCTTTTTAACCAGTGGTAAACTTTTTTTAAGTGACTCGGTTGACAGGTCATGGCGTCTCCTTGATCATTATTGCAATGCATCTGCATGCCTGAAGTTTAGCAGTCAGCCGCTTAATCGCTAATAAAACGTTAACGGCCAATAAAAAGGAAAATCCATGACCGCCAGCCTTAATACTGTGACCCGCCACGATTGGACACTTGCCGAAGTGACTGCGTTATTACAGCAGCCTTTCAGCGACCTAATCTTTCAAGCACAAACCATGCACCGCCAGCACTTTAATGCCAATCGTGTGCAAGTCTCGACCTTGCTGTCGATTAAAACCGGCGCCTGTCCTGAAGACTGTAAGTATTGCCCGCAATCGGGGCACTACAACACAGGGCTGGATAAAGAAAAACTGATGGAAGTGCAGAAGGTTTTAGACGAAGCCAAGCGCGCCAAAGAGATTGGCTCAACACGCTTTTGCATGGGCGCGGCCTGGAAGCATCCATCGGCAAAAGATTTACCTTATGTGTTGGAAATGGTCAAAGGCGTGAAGGCCATGGGCATGGAAACCTGCATGACTCTGGGTAAGCTGGATGAAGCGCAAACCCAAGCCTTAGCCGATGCCGGCTTGGATTATTACAATCATAATCTGGATACTTCGCCTGAGTTCTACGGCAACATTATCACCACCCGCACCTATGCTGAGCGCTTACAAACCCTCAGTTATGTACGCGATGCAGGGATGAAGATTTGCTCCGGTGGTATTTTGGGCATGGGTGAATCCATTGCCGATCGCGCTGGCTTATTAATCCAGTTGGCCAATTTGCCAGAACACCCAGAAAGTGTGCCGATTAATATGTTGGTCAAAGTCGAAGGTACGCCGCTGGCCAATGCTGAAGATGTTGATCCTTTTGATTTTATCCGCATGCTGGCTGTGGCACGAATTATGATGCCGCAGTCACATGTACGTTTATCCGCTGGCCGTGAGCAGATGAATGAGCAGATGCAGGCGTTGGCTTTCCTCGCTGGTGCTAATTCAATCTTCTATGGTGAGAAACTGCTGACTACTGCTAACCCACAAGCGGATAAAGACATGCAACTGTTTGCCCGTCTCGGTATTAAACCGGAAGCCCGTGAAGAATATGCTGATGAAGTGCATCAGGCCGCGATTGAGCACGCCATTATTGAGCAACGTGATTCTAAGTTGTTTTATGACGCTGCCAGCCATTAAGTGATGGTCTGAGTGTGCAGGCTTAAGCGCTTGCCGCCCAACACAGTGTAACTCTCTTAAAACCCTACTTTGGATTGCCATGAGCTTCGATCTTGCTGCACGTTTGGCTGCACGCCAAGCCGATAACCTTTACCGTCAGCGCCCGCTATTGCAAAGCCCACAAGGGCCGCTGGTGCAGGTGGACGGCAAAGCCTATTTGGCTTTTTCCTCCAATGACTATTTGGGCTTAGCCAATCACCCTGAGGTGGTAGATGCCTTGCAACAAGGTGCCGCACGTTGGGGAGTCGGTGGCGGTGCCTCACATTTGGTGATTGGTCATAGTGAGCCGCATCATCAGCTGGAACAGGCACTGGCTGAGTTCACTGGGCGTGAGCGTGCGTTGTTAATCAGCAGCGGTTATATGGCGAACTTGGCGGTGATTACTGCGTTGGTCGGCAAGGGCGATACGGTGCTGCATGATCGACTCAACCATGCCTCATTGTTGGATGCAGGCTTGTTATCTGGCGCGCGTTTTAGCCGTTATTTACACAATGACCTAGACAGTCTCAAGCAACGCTTGCAGCGTGCGCAGGGCAATACGCTATTGGTTACCGATGGCGTATTTAGCATGGACGGTGATCTCGCGCGTTTACCTGAATTAGCCGCGCAGGCCAAAGCTCACGATGCGTGGTTAATGGTCGATGATGCCCATGGTTTTGGAGTGTTGGGCCAGAACGGCGGCGGTTTGGTTGAACATTACGGCCTGAGCACTGCGGATGTGCCGGTGCTGGTCGGTACCTTGGGTAAATCTTTTGGTACCTCCGGCGCTTTTGTCGCGGGTAGTGAAGAATTGATTGAAACTCTGATCCAATTTGCCCGCCCCTATATTTACACCACCAGTTCGCCACCCGCAGTGGCCTGTGCAACGCTGGCCAGCTTAAAGTTATTGCAAACAGAACACTGGCGGCGGACGCATTTGCAGCAGCTGATTGAGCAGTTTCGCCAGGGCGTCAAGGCTTTAGGCTTGAATCTAATGGACAGCCCTACGCCGATTCAGCCGATTATTGTTGGCGATAGCGGCCGCGCTATGGCGATTTCTGCACAGTTGCGCGAGCAAGGGATTTTAGTCGGCGCGATTCGTCCGCCGACAGTGCCGACCGGTAGCGCGCGCTTGCGTATCACCTTAACCGCCGCGCATAGTAGCGAGCAGGTACAGCAATTACTTGAAAGCTTGGCCGCGTGCCAGCTGGAGGTCAGTGATGAGTAAACATCTTGTTTTGCTACCGGGTTGGGGCTGGGGCGTGGTACCGCTACAGATTTTAGCTGAGCAGCTGGACGCCGCCTTACCGCACCTAACCGTACAGATACAGCCGTTACCGGATATGACCGGTAAAAATGCCCAAGCAGTGATTCAACAGTTGGATCAACAATTGCCCAGTGATTGCTGGCTGATGGGTTGGTCGCTGGGTGGTATGTTGGCCACTGCTTTAGCCGCACATCGAGACTCAGCCTGCGCTGGGGTTATCAGCTATGCCAGTAACGCGTGTTTTGTTGCGCGCGAGACGTGGCCGCAGGCAATGCCTGCTGCGACCTTTGCCGAGTTTCGCGAACTGTGCCGAGTTGATTTCCCTGCAGGTTTAAAACGCTTTGCACTGCTGTGTAGTCAAGGTGCTGCGCAGCCACGACCGCTATCCAAGCAGTTATTGATGACAGCTGTGGTAGGTGATTCTGTCAGCGCTTTAGCCGGGCTGGATGTGTTGGCTGAACTGGATAACCGCGCGGCCATCAGTGTGTTTGCTGGCCCACAGTTGCATCTTTTGGCGCAAACCGATGCTTTACTACCGCCCGCTGCGGCCAACAGCTTGCGTGAGTTAAATCCACAAGCAAGTGTGGAGTTGTTAGGGCATAGCCATGCCTGTGTTATGGCTGAACCGCAACTGTTGGTACAACGTATCGCATCTTTTATTCTCAGTGGTCAGTATGCTTGAGCGCCGCGCTCAGCCTAGCGCTAAACAGCAAGTCGCCGCCGCCTTTTCACGGGCCGCGCAAAGCTATGACAGCGTCGCCGATTTTCAGCGTGCGGTAGGTACACGTTTATTAAGCTTGTTACCTGAGTCAGCGAACAGCACCTCGGCGGCCCAGCTGCCAGTACAGCAGTGGCTGGATATTGGTTGCGGTACGGGATATTTCTGCGAGCATTTACAACAGCGTTGGCCCAGTGCACAGGGGCTGGGGTTGGACCTAGCTGCAGGTATGTTGCAGGTTGCCCGAGCGCGCTGCCCGTTACTCAGTTATATCTGCGCCGATGCTGAGCACTTGCCGTTACAAGATAATAGCCAAGATGTGATTTTCAGCAGTCTAGCTTTGCAATGGTGTGAGGATTTCTCGCAAGTCTTAAATGAAGTACAACGGGTGCTCAAGCCCGGTGGCGTGCTGCTGTTTAGCAGCGTGGCCGATGGCTCGCTGGCAGAGTTACGCAGCAGCTGGCAAGCGGTGGATAACGCTGCGCATGTGAATACCTTTAGGCCAATGAGCCTGTATCAAGACTTAACTGCCGCCAGCGGTTTACAAGTGCTGGACCTGCATTGCCATAGGCATGTTTATCATTACGCCAAGCTGCGTGAGCTGACCCATGAACTGAAACATTTAGGCGCGGATCATCTGCAAGCAGGGCGCGCGCAAGGTTTGGTCGGGCGTCAGGGTTTGCAGCGTTTATTGGATGCCTACGAAGACTACCGCCAGCCGCAAGGCCTGCCAGCCACTTGGCAGGTTGTGTATGGCGTGCTGGGTAAAGGATATGAGCAATGACTCAAGCGTTTTTTATCACCGGTACTGATACCGATGCGGGTAAAACCAGTATTGCCGCAGGTTTGCTGTGTGCGGCCAAACAGCAACAACGCAGCACCTTAGCGATGAAACCCGTCGCCTCCGGTTGCGAGATGACAGCGCAAGGCTTACGCAACAGCGATGCTTTAGCCTTGATCGCGCAAAGCACTATTTTACGCCCTTACGCAGAAGTGAATCCGTATGCCTTTGCTCCAGCCATTGCCCCACATATTGCCGCGCAGGAAGCTGGTGTTGAATTATCTGTGGCTGACTTATATCGGACGGCACAGCTGATTTTGCAACAACAGGCAGACTTTACCTTGATCGAAGGCGCTGGCGGCTGGCGCGTACCCATCTCGGCAACTGAGTTTCTCTCGGATTTTGCCATTGCGCTGCAGTTGCCGGTGATTTTAGTAGTGGGTGTCAAACTGGGCTGTATTAATCATGCGCTATTGACTGCGCAAGCCATCCTTAGCGACGGGCTTGAGTTGGCAGGCTGGGTGGCGAATGTGGTTGACCCTAACTGTGCGCGCTTAGCGGAAAATCTAACAACCTTGCAGCAGCTGATGCCTGTACCTTACTTGGCCGAAGTGCCGTATTTGTCTGTTGCTAGTGCTGAGTCAATGGCCGAATACTTACAGCATATTCCGCAAAAGCTAGCGGTGCGTTGAATTGTAAATTTGTCTTTAAGAGCAGTAAAAGTTTTTGCTAGTAGTGATAATTCAGCCACAGTTTATGGCTGGACATTAAAATATTTTTACGTAAACTCGGGTCCGCTAATAAACAGCATTATTATTCAGGGAGTTACAGGATGTTAAAGAAAACACTATTGGCTGCAGCAGTATTCGCATTTGCCACCACAGCAGTACAGGCGAATGAAGTATCGGGCTATGTGACGGGTAGTATTGGTCAAGCGAAGGCTGATAAGCTCAAGCATGCTAAAGAGGTTCAGAATGATTATAATGAGATCGGTAACATTCCAGGAGTGAGTAGCAGAACATCAACTGATCGCTCTGACACTGCTTATAAAGTTGCAGTAGGCTTAAAAGTTAATCCGTATGTTGCTCTTGAGGTGCAGTATATTGATTTAGGTGAGGCTAGTTATAAAGGAAGCGCTTCTGATGGAGTGCAGTTTAGTTCTGATAAACTGAAATCAGAAACAAGTGGTTTGGGTGCTAATGTAGTTGGAATCTACCCAATTGATGACTTTACTCTGTTTGCCAAGGCAGGATATCATTACCTAAAAACTAAGGGGTCTTATAAGTATGATGAGTCATTTACAGGCTTTTCTCCTTATAGTGAGTCAGAAAGTAAAACCGTAAGAAATTGGACACCTTCCTTTGGCGTAGGAGCTTCTTATAATATCACTCAAGAGCTTGCTGTCGTTGCTGAGTACGAGCGCTATAAAGGTGTAGCTGATAAGAAAGTCACCATTGATGGTGAAAAGCTTAGCTTCAAACACGACATTGACTTTGCTTCAATCGGTCTACGCTATAACTTCTAAGTTATTTCACACAGCTGACATTGCAATGATGTCAGCTGTGCTGCAGCCCTAAGGCTGTACGACCAAGTTATTGAATAATAAGTCTTCCACCAGTGTTTCCCCTTCTTCCTGGCTCAACACCTGTTGCACTTGCAGCAATGCAGCTTGGCGCACGGCTTCTTTGCCTGCGTGCTCATTCATATCTGCATCGGACTGCTGGGCAAACAGCTGGATCAACTGGTCACGAATCAAGGGTTCGTGGTATTGCACTCTGTCCACATTTTCAATTTTGACGCGTAAGGCGATATCGGCTTTGTAGTATTTAAGTTTGCTGCCGGCGCCGTAGTTACCAACGATAGCTGGGAATAAGTTGACGTAAGAGGTGGCTGATACAGGTTCTGCGGGCGCGGATGCTGCTTGCGCATTGGCTGTCCAGCTGAGTGATAAAGCCAGTAATACAATTGATAGATATCTCACAGTGATTGCTCCAATGTATAAAAGTAACCCATGCTCAATGCTCATGGTGGGCTGTTAGCAGAATATAGGTATTGGTTTGATTGTGCAGTCTAAGTTATTTTGGCACTGTTGTGTTTGTTCTGAACGACCCGCTTGACTGTGCGAATGGCACCGCGATACATGCCTTGAAACAACGCGATACGTTACAGCCCGGTGAGACCTTGCTCGTGCTCGGTGCTTCCGGTGGTGTGGGTTTAGCAACGATTGAAATTGGTAAAGCCATGGGTGCACGGGTGATTGCTGCGGCCAGCAGCGCAGAAAAGCTTGAAGTAGCCCGCCACGCTGGCGCTGATGAGTTGCTTAACTATCAACCGACGATGTACGCGAGCGCTTGAAAAGCTTAACCAAGGGCCAAGGCGTGGATGTGGTTATTGACCCAGTAGGTGGCGCTTTATTCGAGACAGTGTTTCGTTCCATTGCTTGGAACGGGCGTATGCTGGTGATCGGTTTTGCCAACGGCACGATTCCTTCGTTACCAGCAAACTTACCCTTGCTCAAAGGTACGGCGCTGATTGGCGTGTTTTGGGACGCGTTTGCTCAGCGTCAACCACAAGATAATGTCGAGAACTTTCAGCAGCTGTTTACTTGGTATGGGCAAGGCAAGCTCAAACCATTGGTCTCGCAAACCTTTGCTTTGGAAGATACTGTACAGGCGATTAATACACTGGCTACGCGTAAAGCGGTGGGTAAGCTGGTGATTAAAGTGCGCTAATCGTTGACCTCGGATACCCAAGTGCAGACGGGTTATGCTCTGCCTTTGGCGCTACTTGCCTGCCTGTTTAAGCCGCTATGCCAGTCAGTTTTATTGGATGCAGTGCTGCGGATAAAGCTCAGTGCGTTTTTATGCTGCTTTGAGCAAAGGGGGATAAAAACACTGCTTTATCTGCTGCTTTGGTCGTATAGTGGGGCGAAAATAATAACTGACTTATAGGCTAATACATATGTTGCATCGTATTGTTGTGGTAGGCGGTGGTGCCGGCGGGCTTGAGCTGGCGACGCGCCTGGGGCGCTCTTTAGGTAAACGCAAAAAAGCTAAAATCACTTTGGTAGATGCTAATCTTACGCATATTTGGAAGCCGCTGCTGCATGAGGTCGCGACAGGTTCTCTGAACAGTACCGATAATGAATTAAACTATGTTGCACAAGCTAAGTGGAATCATTTTGAATTTCAGATTGGTAAGTTTTCTGCTATTGATCGCCAAGCCAAGACTATTGGGCTCAGCGCAACGCTGGATGAAAAAGGCTATCAGTTGGTGCCGGCGCGTAGCTTAAGCTATGACACCTTAGTGATTGCGGTTGGCAGCCTGACTAATGATTTTGGTACTAAGGGCGCGGCTGAGCACTGTATTTTCCTCGACAGTCCGCAGCACGCGCTAAACTTTCATCGGCGTTTGCTCGGTGAGTACTTAAGTGCACATGCCAAAGGTGATGATGACAACAAGGTCAATATTGCCATTGTCGGTGCGGGCGCGACAGGTGTGGAGTTGGCTGCGGAGCTGCGCCGCGCTTCGCAACAATTATCGGCCTATGGTTTGGATAACATTCAACCAGACAATATGAGTATCACTATTCTCGAAGCTGGGCCACGTGTGTTGCCTGCGCTGTCGGATAAAATTGCTGGCGAAGTGCATCAGCAGTTACTTAAGCTGGGTGTGCAAATTAAGTTGTCGGCAGCGGTTGAGGAAATCACCGCAGAAGGTATGCGCACTAAAGATGGCAGTTTTATTCCGGCGTCGTTAAAAGTCTGGGCGGCGGGTGTGCGTGGGCCTAAGTTTTTAACTGAGCTGGATGGCTTAGAATCCAACCGTATTAATCAGCTGGTGGTGCGCACCACTTTGCAAACTACGCTGGATGACGATGTTTTCGCTTTAGGTGATTGCGCGGCCTGTCCTTTGACTGAAGGTAGCGATAAAAATGTGCCGCCGCGGGCGCAGACGGCGCATCAGCAAGCCAGTTTTTTAAACAAAGCATTGGCATTAAGATTACAGGGTAAGGCGCTGCCAAGTTATCAGTACCGCGATTACGGCTCACTGGTATCTTTGGCGCAATTCAGTGCCGTAGGCAATATTATGGGCGGCTTTATGCGCACGGTTAACGTGGAAGGCTGGTTGGCACGCATGTTCTATATTTCTTTGTATCGCATGCACCAAGTTGTGCTGTATGGGGTGTTTCGTACCGCATTAATTATGCTCAGTGACCGTATTGGCAAGCGCACTCATCCACGGATGAAGTTGCATTAATCGGCTCATTTCGAGCCTGCTCTTCCAGCAGTCATGCGTAAACTGCTACAGTCAGTCGAGCGATTATTGTAACAGGGGAGCATCTGTTGATTAGGTCCAAAGAACAACTTGATGTGGTGCGTGTGCACTGCAAAACCATGGTTAAAAAACGTGCTGTCGCCTCTGGCAGCATGGCATTGCTGCCAGTACCCGGAGTGGATATTGCCGCCGATGTGGGGCTGCTTTTAGAGTTGTTGCCAGCGATTAATCGTCAGTTTGGCTTAACTCCTGAGCAAATTAATCGTCTTGATCCACAATTTAAAAGTTTTTTATACGGAGTGATCAAGACCACAGGCTCGCGCGTGGTCGGTCAGTTGGTGACCAAGCAAGTGATCATGGCTCTTTTGAAAAAGCTGGGCATACGACTGACGGCTAAACAGGCCTTAAAATTTATTCCCTTTGCTGGACAGGCCGCCGCCGCCGCTTTAAGTGGCAGCGCGATGTTGCTGGTTGGTCATGCACATATTGAAGAGTGTTATGTCATTGCTAACAAAGCACTTGAGTATAAAAGCATAGAAAAAAGCAGTGAATAAAAGACGTTGCTCAATCTGCTCATCATTACTAGAAGAGCAGATTGAGCTAGAAAATAACCTGTAGATTTTCAGTCGCCATTGGTTTATACCAAAGTTAAATTTTACGTTTTAGTAAAGTCTTTATGGAAGGCTCAGTTTTTCTATAGGTTATACCTTGTGATGAGGACGAGGGAATGCAAGAATAATAGTCTTGCACTGGATCAATGGCTTGCTGTGTATATTCATGTACTGTGCAAATCATCATTTTTAGAGCCTAAAGTTTTGTTTTTCAAGGTTGAGCTATGTAAGGCTAAAAATATTTTTATACGTTGTTGATTTTTAAAAAAGTAACAACCTGTTAAAGGATGCTTTAAGCATGGATAAAATATTAATTATAGATGATGAACCGTTTATTATTGAAGAGCTTATTGAATTTTTCGAGAATGCCGGGCTCTCTTGTATTGGATGCACGAACTCAAGTGAAGCGATACGTATTTTTCATGAAAATGAGAATATAAGTATCGTACTGAGTGATTATCGAATGCCAGAAATAAATGGTATTCACTTGATTGAAATGCTAAATAAATCAAAACGTAAAGAGCGTGTTCTCGGCAGTGTTTTATTTACGGGCGATGCAGATAAAGAAGATATCGTTGCCGCATTACGTGCCGGAATATCGGATTATTACTCTAAACCTCTTGATCTTGATGCATTACTAGAAGGGGTAAGAAAATTACAGAAAAATCTAGTAAATCAGCGTAAAACATTGAATGCACAGTTGATAACTGAACGTTTGTCAGAAGTGACTTCAACCTTACAGGAGCTACAGGCTGGTGTTGATAAGTGGCGCACGGGTAAAGCGGAGAGCGTTGCACCTGTTAAGCAACTTAACACTCAGCAGGAAGTGTCTGGTTTAGCGCTCTTGTCACCAAGGCAGGTCGACGTTGCACAGCTTATCGCCAAGGGTATGACGAATTATCAGATTGCCTGTGAGTTGGGCATTTCTGAGAACACAGTTAAGTTATATGTATCCCAAGTGCTTAAGGCAACCAATATGCCCAGCAGAACAAGGTTGGCGATAGCATTAGGAACAGGCGCTGTTTAAGCTGATGTAAATAAACCCTAGTTATAGGGTTTATAATCTAACAGTTGTTTGATTACGTATAATAACTTCACCTTCTTCTTCAGGTAAAGTTGGGATTTTGATCCCCATCAGATTAATTGCTGGAATAATTGATTTTTTCCGCTGCAAACAAACTTGCAAGATATATCTGTAGTTATTTGATTTTTCATCTAAATATTCTTTAGCAAGGTAGCCGTAGGAGGGTGAACCTGGTAATGCGTCCCATTGCAGACTCTTTTTAGGTGATTCAGATGATTCAGACGGTTTAGGCGTTGGGCAGTTGCCTGAAACCCAGTCACTGGGCAGCCAACTGCTGTCAATAACGCGAGTCACTTCTTTTCCAACCGCTTGAGCGTATTGCTCGTCGGGTAATGCTTGGTCAACTTTAATTGCCGCGCGCCCCGCATCACTACTGACTTGTTTAAAGGTTAAGATCAGTAGCAAGGGAATGCTGTAGGCAATAATTGCATATAAGATCATAAAAAATGCTAAAAAAAGCACCGCAAACTCTATTGCAATAGCGCCGCGCTGCTTTTTCATATTTGATCTGCCGCGTGCTTTCGCCAAGCATCTGGCTTGTTGAGCTAAGTTTTTAAACAAAAGTTATTACCTCACTAATCGAGGAGCGCCGCAGTTGATTGACTCAACAGTAACCTCGGTACGGCCAAGCTCAATCCCTAAAATTTTGGCAAGAATACTATTAAGCAGCTCGCCAATACCATTAAGAATGGGTTTAAGTATGGCTAGCACTGGTTTTAATAGCATGCATAAAATACCGCTGCACTCAACGCTATCGCCAGGGTGAGCAATGCTGGCACCGTCGCCACTACTGGTGACATTGATGCCACCGGGTTTTTCTTGTAAGAACTTAACTAAATTGTCCTTAGTGCATTTATTCCAAGCTAAGAGTGCAGATAATAAACCGCCACAGCTCTGATAACCATTATCTAGAGTTGATATACCAATTAGATCTAAAAGACCTTGCGGTTCACTGTAGGCCTTAAAGGCCTGACTAAAGGTCCCATCGTCCCATAGGCGGGAAGGGCATGCACCTAATACACAGCTTTTTGGAATGCTATTGGGTATACGCCAGTCTTCATCAACTAAAGGGGGCAGAAGCTGCTTACCATTCTCATCGACTTCGTCCCCCCCGTTTAATATTAACTGAGTTACATTCTTGATATTATATGCACCGCCTGGGGTAATCGCAGTTTCTTTCAGGTACTGCACTGCAAGCTGTTCGACCAGCATGTCCTGCCCCGCCTGGCTGTAATCTAAATCAGGGTTATTGCTGACCGCATCAGGTCTGCGAAATAAGCCGCTGAGTAGATCAAGCAGTCCGTTGACTAAACCGTCAACTGTTTTGCCCAGAGCCAGCTCATTAGGTGAAGTGGATAAGGTGTCGCCAGCTGCCATATTGAGCAAGTCATCGTCGTGTTGTAATGCTGGAATATGCGTTTTACCGCTAAGAATGGGAATATGCAGCAGTTTAATCAGCTCGTCATCTTGCAGATTAGATTCACAGCTTGCTGAGCCAGACCATTTCAAATCATCAGGCAGCTTACCCACACAAACATTTAAAATTTTCGATTCCACTGAGATATCGACCGTTGGTGGCTGACTGTCACAGCTGATTTTCTCTAAAGTGCCATGCCCTGAGACCACATCAATCCAGATTGGTAAATTAACGCGGGTGCCCAGCACTGTATCTGTTAGCCAGCTGAGGATGCCACCCAGTAGATTATTGGTATCGACACCGACATACAGCCTTATTTGTGCATTATAGGCTTGAGTACCCACCGGGCCAACGCCTATGGAGGGTGGTTCAACAATCCCTAATTCAACTTTTTGCCCGAGTAAATTCAGCTCGGGTATATGCAAGCCTCGCCCAGACTCATGCACACCAATTAACAGTGCGGTTGAAATAATTTCACCAAGGTTGATTCGTGCATCCAGCGCCGAGCCAAGAGGGTCCGCAGTACTTGTTCCAAGCCTTAGCAGGCCGGGATATTGGTCATTGCCCAATAAGTGAAGATTGATATCTCTTAATAAGGGGGTTGATAGAATACTTGTGCGCAGTGCATCTAACTCGACAGCAAGGACTGAGTCGCTGACAACCTCAGCAGAGACTTTTAACAGTTCGGTAAGGCCAAGTAGTCCAACTTCCGTATCCACTAAATCAACCAAACCTTGCGAGCTTAAGGCTTTAAGCTGGTGGATACCGACGTTTATGCCCAGTGCTTTGAGGAGACCTGCCGGTGTAATAGAAGCATTGGCTAGACCCTCACTGTCTAGCACGGTTAAGTGCTCAGGTTTTAATCCCACAGTTGTGAGTAGCTGGCCAAGCAAAAGGTTATTGTTGAGGCGCAGAAGTTGTGAGCCAACGCTAAATACAGCAGATGGTGTTTCACGCTCTGCAACTGCAGTTGCTTTTAAGGTAATGGTTGCAGGAATATCGCTTAATAAACTTTGTGCTTTGATCACTAGACTGGCTGGAACAGTTTTGCCTGTGGTGACTTTTACCGCGCGGCCTTGTGCACTGTCCGCAGTTGCTTGGCGTAAGCCGTCAGCATCGGTAGTGACCGTCACGCATTGTGTGCTAATCGACTGGTCGCTATCGGTTAAAAAGTGACTGCGCTGAGCATTTTCCATAGCAAATAAAGCGGCATCATCAGGATAGGCTGAGCAGTTACCGTTATCGATTCGAGCTATACTTTCTAAGGCTGCAGTATCTGCTATTTTTTGCAAGTGTCGCTGTTCTAAATAGAGTCGCCCGCTATCAAGCACTAATACAAGGAAAAGTAGAGACATGAGTAATGTAGCAGCTGCTAGAATACTAAAGGCACCCGCTTGACTTTTCCTTTTGGAAATTGAAAAAAGCCCCATAGTTGTTATCTACCCTTGCTTTAAATATGCACGTATTAAAAAGATATAATAGCCTCACCACGTATTTCATCGGGTAAGTTTACGATATCAAAACCCAGTAATGTTATTTTTGGAAGTATGCTTGACAGGTCATTATAACGGACGCATACACTCCAAATCGGATCGTTTGTTTTAAGATAGCCGGTATAGTCGTTACAGGTTTTAACCCATTTCTCTGGCAGCCAAGTGTTTTTAATAACTGCATTTACTGCATCTTCAGCTTGCTGAGGATCTGTTTGCGAGGAACGAAATGTGATGGCTTCACGGAGCGCTTCTGCCGATAGCTCTTCATAAGTGGCTTTTAGTAACAGTGGGAATGTCAGGCTGACCATGCCGTAAAACAGCATAAAAAAAACAATGAAAACAATCACAAACTCAATGCTTGCAGCTCCCGTTTGCTTTCTTGTGTATCTGCGCATGGAGTAGGCCTTTATATAGACGAATAATCTTTGTATTTTAGTCTTTATAATCACTGCAGCATATATATATATATGTTTAGTCTGTTGTGTGTAGCTCAGGCTTGCTGTGTTGTAATTCGTCTAGATCACATAATGTTTAAATCTAAGTTATAAGCTAAAAGAATTATTTATAGGGGTAAGTATAGTACTAACTAGAGTGTTGTAGAGTTCCACATGCTGATATTAACTGTAAGCAGTTCTGAGTGTAACTCTTGAGTGCAAATTTAATATCACCGTCTAAGGAATATTTACATCATGAAGAAGCAAAAAAAAGTGGTGCATAGCTTAACAGCGCTGGCACTATTGGTGTCTTTGTCAATTGCTGCGGGTTGCAGTGGGACAACCAAAAAATACTACGTATCAGACAACAGCTCATCAGCACCTAGCAGCCCTTCCATACCAAGTGAGCCTGGTGCAGGTGATCCAAACACTGGCGATCCAAGCACAGGCGATCCCAGTACAGGTGGCCCCAGTACTGACAATCCAAATGCAGGCGGCGGGACTGATGCAGGGAACGGTGGTCTAGTGAGCGGGCTGCAAGATACCGTTGCTGATATTACTGACAACACGGTATTGCAGCCGGTCACTGATCTTGTGGATAACTTGATTGATCCTTCAACGGGGCTGTTAGCGCCTGTGACAGGTCTGGTTGATGGTCTGACGGGTCAAACAGGTCCTCTTGCGCCTGTGGGCGGGCTAGTCGATGGGTTACTTGGCTCTGATGGTGCTTTGAGTCCAGTAACTGGGCTGGTCAATGGTATTTTGGTCGGCGGTGAAGTTGGCACAGGCACTGTGACTGACTTACAGGGAACAGTAACGGCTTTAACGGGCACTGAAGGTGGGCTTGCCCCAGTGAGTGACCTGGTGGGTACGTTAGTGGACCCAACAACAGGTCTATTGTCACCGGTGACAGGCTTATTAGACGGTGTGACAGGGCAGTCGGGCGTGTTAAGTCCGGTCGGTGAATTAACGGGCGCGCTACTTGGTGAGACGGGCGCATTAAGCCCTGTTCTCGGTGCAGTGAACCAAGTTGTTGATGGCCTAGGATTGTCTCCAGTCACCGACGGTGTTGGCGCTGTGGTTGGTGGTGTGAATTCACTGGTCAATGGTGTGACTACGGAACTTGCTGGCGGTGAACTCGGTACTGGAACCATCAATGATGTGCAAGGAACTGTTGGGCATCTGGTTGGCGGTACAGTTTTACAGCCAGTGGCGGGTTTAGTTGATGGCTTGGTTGACCCTAAGGACGGCTTGTTACAGCCAGTGACCGCTTTAGTTGATGGTTTAACAGGCTATGGCGGTGCGCTTGAGCCTGTCGGTCAGCTGACGACAGGGCTTTTAGGTGAAGAGGGCTTAGTCACGCCAGTAGTGGGTTTGGTCAACGGCGTACTTACAGGTTTAACGGGCGCTGAAGACGGTCTGCTGGGCGGCTTGGCTGGCGGTGAAGGTGGCCTACTGGGCAGCTTAGCTGGTGGCGAAGGTGGCTTGCTGGGTGGTTTGACCGGTGGCGAAGGCGGCTTGTTGGGCGGTCTAACTGGCGGTCAAGGTGGCTTACTGGGTGGCGGTGCAGGTTCAGAAGACGGCACCATCACGCATGTGCAGGGTTCAGTTGGTACGCTGGTTAATGGCTCT
>Ga0265293_10005753_pt1 | contig 20451 bp, 19 predicted proteins | sample Munlanlewell138R_FD_192505 | JGI IMG/M metagenome (GOLD analysis project Ga0265293, IMG submission 192505) | Leachate microbial communities from a municipal landfill in Southern Ontario, Canada - Leachate well 138R | ecosystem: Engineered > Solid waste > Landfill > Unclassified | place: Canada... | reverse complement strand
CTGTCTTGATAATAAGCCACCGCCGCCGCAATATTTACCGGGAAGGTAGAAGGAGTTTTAGTTTCTTCTTCAACTTTGTTGAATTTCTCTATAAGCATGTTATTAAATTTAACCTTTAAAGTACCGGTGATTTGGTCTGTGATTTTTTTCATGACGGCTTTTTGAGCTTGAGTGGGCGCATCAGTACTCAAGTTGGTATTAACACCGGCGATAGCATTGACACCACTATTTATTGCCGGCAAGAGACCAAAAAGGGTAGTACCTTCTATTTTTGCCTTCTCCATCAGAGCCTGAACGCTAATATCTCCGACTACATTAGCTGTGCCTCCTAAATATGCCTCGGTTACACCCTCTTCGATGCCGACAGCTGCTGCTATACCAACCTTGCCATCTTCAGCTATTGCAGAACTGGCTCGGGTATAAGTACGATCAATGGTTTTAGCTTCCAAAGATAAGTTGCCACCCACATCAAATTCTGCTGTATCATTAGCCTGGACTCTGGATTCCGATGATAGAATGTTGACTGCCACTCCGGCACTCAGGCCCATCATGCCGTCGGAGTTGCCTATCGCCACCATGGTATTGTCAGCCAGAGAAGTTATAGTACAATCTTCTATGGTTATTATTTTGCCATTGAGAATAACTTGGGCATCAGATTCACCTATAGCTACTGCAACTCCTACGCCTATAGCAGTAGGATTGGCATCAGCCTTTATAATGGCTTCAGAATTAGCGTCAAAGCTATGGGCTTCGATTAAGCTTCCTTCACCAATATTAATAAGTGCAGTAGCCCGGGAAATAGCTACTCCACCGATGAGGTTAAATCCTTCAAGGGCACCGTGAACTGTATCAGGTAGGCCATTGAAGAAACCTTCAGCATATAAGATTCCCATATCTACTATCCCGGCCAGATCCAACTTCTCCTCAATTTCTTCTTCCGTATCATCCTCTTTCAAAATAAGGTTCTCTTCTTTGGGAACATTAATATGAGTACAATCGGATTTGGCGGTGAGGGTTACTACCTTACCTTTAAGGATGGCATTATCATTGATGCTTATACTAGTTTTTGGATGGTCTACATTGGCCACCAGTATATCTAAAGCATCGGTTCCTGCAGCAGCCAGAGCTTCTAAGGTAATATCTCCCGCCATATATGTCGTTCCAGCTTCATTTACTACATGAGCTAGAAGTTTAGCGTCCTCATCTATGATAATGTTGGGAGACCACATCTTAATACTGCCGGAATTTCCGCCGGATACGCCGGTATTATGATCGGTTTCTCCCTCTGCTAGCCGGCGAGTGGAAATGATTTTTCCATCACTTAGGGTAATGCTTTCAAAAGCATCTTCTCTAGCTTCTTTGGTCACTCCCTCGCCTCTACCATCAGGAGCCCTGACTTCAATATCATAACCATTAGTTTCTATATCATGGTTGATGGTTACTTCATTGTCAAAACTTACCCAACCGGAAGAAATGCCGGTTGCAATAGGCACCAGGTAAAAATCTATTTTATGTTCACTGTCATCATCTTGACTGAAATTCCATGTATAAGAAAGATAATTCTCTGCGGAGGCAGTAATTTTATAATCATTATCGGGGGCTATGTCGAAATTATATGTTCCATCGCTAGTCACGAATGGCTTACCATCCCCCTTATCGCCGTAATCAGCATATTCCGTGCCATTCCATCGCTGTAGAATTACACTAGCATCCTTGATAGCTTGTTTAGTTATAGCATCATATACTGTACCGTAAGGATCTACGAAATTTTCAGCAGGTGTATTCCCATCTATTTCTTTATTTTCATCTGTTTCTTCGTTTCCTTCGCTTTCATCTCCTTGGCTCTCAGCGGAAGTGTCTTGAGCCGGGTCAGCTTCATCCGAACATTCTTCTGCAGGCAAACCTTTTTCGCCAGAACCTTCTTCATCAGATGAACCTTCTTCAACAACCGGACCTTCATTTAAACCTCTTTCAGAAGGTAGCTGCTCATCTGTTTCTTCTTTTTTATCTGTTTCTTCGTTTCCTTCGTTTTCTTCGTTTCCTTCGCTTTCATCAGAAGTGTCTTGAGCCGGGTCAGCTTCACCGGAACCTTCTTCAACAACCGGACTTTCATTTAAACCTCTTTCAGAAGGTAGCTGCTCATCTGTTTCTTCTTTTTTATCTGTTTCTTCGTTTCCTTCGCTTTCATCAGAAATGTCTTGAGCCGGATCAGCTTCACCGGAACCTTCTTCTGCAGGCAAACCTTCATCAGCAGGTGTTCCTTCATTAGAACCGGAATCATCACCACTACTGTCACCAAACATAGCCCCGCCACTATCTCCACTAGACACACTCTCAATAGAAGTGCCTTGATTAGAGCTAGATTCGCCACCACTACTGTCAGCAGGTGCGCTCGTAATGCCGCTATCTCCACCAAACGAGCTTTCCTCCGAATCAGTACTACCACCAGAAGATACTCCGGCATCAGGTTTTCCGTTAGAGGCATATACCTCTGTTATTTGAGAATTGAAGAAAAAACACATCATTCCGATAGCCACTAATAAAAATATTAATAGGCTCCTTTTTGTTTTCTTGGTATTTTTATTACTGACAACTAATTCTGTAACACCCATTTTCATCACTCCCGACTTTTAACATTTTTTCCTGGCCTTAATTGTTCTTCTACTCATTAAGCAATCCTAAAATTTTATCCGCTTCTTGGATAAGAGTTTCGTTTTTAGTAACATTTAGAACCTCTTGAAAATCCGCTTTAGCTTCTTCGATCTTTTCCAAGTTCAAATAGGCTATACCTCGATTAAAATGAGAAATATCTAATCCGATTTGAAACTCTATAGAGCGAGTATAATCACTTACTGCCTCGGGATATTTTTTCTGTAAAGAATAGACATTACCCCTCTGGTAGTAAGCCATTTTATATCCGGGATCTACAGTTATTGCTTGGCTAAGATTTGCAGCTGCCTTATCATAGTTATCTAATTGCAAATGAGCTAAGGCAATGCGATAAAGAGTTTCCGTACTTTCTCCCTCCCGTTTTAAATAAATCTGCCAATCCTGGATGGCCTTTTCATATTTGCCCTGTTCAAAATAAGCTATACCTCTTTGTTGATAGCAAATGGTCATTTCAGGATCAGCTAATATTACTGTAGTAAAATCTTTTTCGGCTGCCGGATAATTTCCGGTCTGTATATTAGTAAGTCCTCGGTTATAATACCCAAGAGTAAACTCAGGATAAAGCTCTATCGCCTTTGTAAAATCCTCTTGGGCAGATGTATAACCATTTAAAGCTAAATAGGCGATCCCTCGATTAAAATAAACACTGTAATCCTGGGTATTGAATTGCAAGGCCCTGTCATAATTACTAATTGCTTCATTAAAATCTTCTTGCAGGTAATAAAGATATCCTAAACTGCTATATGCTGTGTATTGTTGCGGCTGCATACTGATGACCGTATTAAAATCTTCTATCGCTTCAGTATAGCTTCCCATCAAGGAATATATTTGACCCCGCAATAAATAGGGCTCAACTAATTTCGGATCTGCTTTAATGGAGGAAGAAATGTCTTTTAAGGCTTTTTCCGAATCATTCAGAGCCAGATAAACCTGAGCCCTTTCGAAATACAGGGCAGCTGCCTTGGGAACTATGACCAGAGCAGAATCATATTCTTGTAATGCATGGGGGTACTTACCCTGATTAAAATAACCCCTTCCACTTTCGATATGCATGTTCACCTTGTTTATAATTTCTTCCATTTTCTCTATATTTTCTTTATTGTGCTCAACACTGTCCTTCGTAATCATATCCTCCAAAGTGGTGATAACTTTTTCCTCTTCTCTCTTGTTTTTTTCTAAAGTTTTGTCATCAAATTCACTGGAGAAAACAGAGGAATGTGCATTAAATAAAGCATCGGTGTTTGGGAACTGTATATTTTGCATGGAATCAGTCTGATTCTCCTTAGAGCCGTAGAAGTCGGGACTTTGACTTGAGTCCCTTACTACAACTCCGATAATTCCCAAGAAAAAAACTAATGTAGTTATAAAGACAATCAACTTCTTGGATTTAGTGCTCATTGCAATCCACTCTCCTTTGCCCCTCTATTTATTGATAATATTTGGTTCATTCGCCTTTTCATTCTTTTATCTTATCCTTGTTTATTAGTACTCTTTTTATATTTCCGCGGTAACGCAGACATAGTGTCGTAATTATCACCGCTACGATAAAGGCAATGATGCCCACAAGGACATAACCCCCCGCATCCTCGTATAGTAGCATTGTACCGTACAATCCCGATACAATACCCCAGCTACCGCCCGTCATGACACCAATTACTCCCACTAAGGAAAGTGACAATATTATGCAAAGAACAGAAAGAGCGTTGATCAATCTGGTTTCGCTTGTGCATTGCAATTTTCTAACTCTCAACTTTACTCTTTTAATCCGTTCTGTAGTATCGTGCATTTGAAAAACTCCTTTCCCCGCAAATCGCTCTCATAAAAACCCCTCTACTTATATAGGTACAAAAAATCACAAAACTACGCACCTAAAATCAAAAATATTTTAAAATTTTCTAAACAAAAAAAGAGCTGTCATAGAGCAGCTCTTAAAAGAGAGGTTTTTATTCCATTTTAGCTTTGCGGGATGGCTTTTAGTAGCTTAGCAGTTACGCCTCTCAGCACCGGCGTAAGAATAGGCAGTGCATAAGCTGCGTTTTATTTATATTTCGGAAGAAGCAAAGCCTTGCCCTACTATATAGGTTGCAATAAATATTTTACATCCTACTTTATATTTTGAGATATATGTGTCTACCGTATGTTCACAAAAACCTTCTTCCTTGGCAATAGCTCTGTTGGTATAACCCCTTAGGTGAAGGTAGATCACTCTGTAGCGCTGATACATTCTCTTGTTTTTTGTTGCTTTCATGGCTGACTTAATTATTTCAATTTCCAGGTTTTGATTATCTTGTTCGGATATTTTATTGAATTTTGTCATTATGTTAACCACCATTCTAATTGTATTTGTGGTTAACATAATACTACATAATTCAGGGATTGACCTGTGGTAATAGTTGGCTTGGCACTTTATGCCTTGTAATGTCTTAATTGCAACTTATATAGCTTATTTCGATTGGCCTTTTTCGATAATGGCCGCCTGGGCGGCGGCAATCAAAATAGACCAATCGTAGTTTTTTACTATTATGTAACATTTTCTTATCTGCTGGCTTATTGGACTATATTAATTTCAAATAGTCTTGGGCTCCATAGAAGAAACGCAAGATATTTACTGTTTTAGTTTTTTCATTAATTTTATAAACAAGTATATAATTTTTTATAGGAATTTTACGATATCCTTCTTTTTCAAGTCGTATGTTTTGACATTTTGCATACATCAAAGGATTATGTTTTAAATAATCATAGCACTCTTCCACTTTATCAAGAAAATTGGTCGCAGCAGCCGGGCTGGCAAGATTTATGGCAATGTACGAAACAATCTGGTCTAAGTCCTTATGAGCTAACTCAGAAACATTTATTTTATACATTATATTTTTCTCTTATGCTTTTTACTGAAGAATTCGCATCAGAGGTCCTTCCTAATCTTATTTGTTCTTCGGCAGCCATAAGTCTATCGTATACATCAAGCATAAACATCTTTTCTTTATATACCTCCATACTCATAATAACCATATCTCCGTAACCATTCTTAGTAATGTAGATAGGATCATTAGATTCTTTGCACATTTGTGATATTTTACTTGTGTTTTTTAAATCCCTAATTGGAATAATTTGCAGCATAATTTTCAACCCCTTTCATGGTATTATTATACCACAAATATACCACGTTGCCAACGCTTTCATTTTTCCCATCAAATAAATTTTGTTGCACATTATTATAAATGATGTGACATATGTTTCCAAAGATAAAACTTATAATGGATGGATCATAGTGCCAACAACATTGTTATTTATATCAAGGAAAATGATATTGCCAATATTTTTCAGAAGCACAAACGCAAAAGGTTTAGAACCATCAATATTGATTGTTTCAATGGTATTCCCATTATCTATTTCCATTCTAATGACCTGTTGTGTATTCAAGGAAATAAAGGCTCTATCATTATAGCCCTCAACAGTAAACTCAGCTATGTAATTTTCTACCTCTGCAATATCGCCGCCACCCCTGAAAAAATAACCGAAAGATAGTCCAGGACGATTCACATAAAACTGATGTTCATTGTATCATACGATTACCATAGCTATAAGAAACAAAAGGATATGCATCCAAAACTTAAATGCAATACCCTTTTTGTTTTAGCTGGTAGCCCCCGTTACAGGGGGCCATCATTTCCCGCTATACATCTAATTTTTTATAGAGACATTTCATTTAAACAGTAAAGCATTACTAATTAACGTTCAAAATTTATTGCTGCTTGGGCTGCGGCAAGTTTCGCAATCGGGACACGATATGGTGAACATGAAACATAGTCCAGTCCTATCAGATGGCAAAATTCAATCGAATTCGGTTCTCCCCCATGTTCTCCGCAAATACCCAGTTGAATATCCGGCCTTGCTGTTTTGCCTAAATCTACAGCCATCTGCATCAATTTTCCTACACCTTTTCTATCAATTCTTTGGAAGGGATCCTTTTCAAATATGTTTTTATCCATATACTCCCTGATAAATTTACCTGCGTCATCCCTCGAAAAACCGAATGTCATCTGCGTCAAGTCGTTGGTCCCAAAAGAGAAGAATTCCGCATTCTCAGCAATTTCATCAGCAGTGATACAAGCCCTTGGAATTTCTATCATCGTTCCAACCAGATATGGAATCCTTGTATTATTTTCTTCAAATATCGAATTTGCAACATCTGTTATTATCTCTTTTACATATTCAAATTCTTTGACTTCCCCAACCAACGGCACCATTATCTCCGGGATTATCCCATACTCTGTTGATTGGCATACGTCAATAGCTGCCTCCAATATTGCTCTGGTCTGCATAGCATATATTTCCGGATATGTAACGGCCACACGGCAACCCCTATGTCCCAACATAGGATTGACTTCTTGTAAATTACTTATTACATCTAATAATTTCTCTTCCGATATTCCCATCTCTTCGACTAACTGTACTATATCCTTTTCTTCACTGGGCAAAAACTCATGTAATGGCGGGTCTAATAATCTAACAGTAACAGGTAGCCCTTTCATTTCTTTGAATATATTTATAAAATCTTCTCTCTGCATAGGCAATAATTGGGCTAATGCTTTTTCCCTATCTTCTAATGTAGTTGATAGTATCATCTGTCTAACAATAGATATTCTGGATTTTTCAAAAAACATATGTTCCGTTCTACAAAGACCGATACCTTCAGCCCCAAACTCTAATGCCTGTTTTGCATCTTTGTCCGTATCTGCATTTGTTCTGATCTTTAATTTCCTAAACTCATCCGCCCATTCCATTAAAACTGCAAAATTTCCCGAAAGCTCCGGTGTTCGAGTCTTAATTTCACCTTCATATACAATACCTTCGTTGCCATTTAAAGATATGTAATCACCCTCTTTAAATTTTTTATCACCGACTTTCATAACTTTATTTATATTGTCAATACGGATTTCACTCGCACCGGCTACACAGCACTTGCCCATACCTCTTGCAACTACGGCTGCATGAGAGGTCATCCCTCCTTTTGCCGTCAGTATACCTTCGGCCGCTACCATCCCGCCTATATCTTCAGGAGAAGTTTCCACTCGAACCAAAATCGCCCTCTCATCCGCATCTTTTGCCTTTATTACATCTTCCGGTGTAAAATAAATTTTACCCGTAGCGGCTCCGGAAGAAGCCGGCAACCCCTTTGTGATAACAGTAGCTTCCTTGAGTGCGGTCTCTTCGAATGTGGGATGTAAAAATTGGTCTAATTGTGTGGGCTCTATTCTAAATATAGCCTCTTTTTTGGTGATCAACCCCTCCTCGACCATATCTATCGCTATATTGACAGCGGCTACAGCAGTCCTTTTACCGGTCCTTGTCTGCAACATATACAATTTTTCGTTTTCAATTGTAAACTCAATATCTTGCATATCCCTATAATGTTTTTCCAATAACTCGGTAACACTTACAAATTCCTCATATACTCTTGGCATCTTGCCTTTTAATGCATGTATCTGTTGCGGTGTACGAATTCCTGCTACCACATCTTCACCCTGCGCATTCAATAAAAATTCTCCAAATAGTTTTTTCTCGCCCGTAGACGGGTTCCTTGTAAATGCAACACCGGTTCCGCAATTTTCCCCCATATTGCCAAAAACCATGGATTGAATGTTTACGGCAGTACCCAAATCATCCGGTATATCATGTAATTTTCTATATATTTTTGCTCTTGGATTATCCCATGATTCAAATACGGCTTCTATGGCTATAAAAAGCTGTTCTTCCGAATTTTGAGGAAAATCTTTTCCTGACTCCTTTTTGATAACTTTTTTAAATTCCATTGTTATATTTTTCAAATCTTCCGTAGTTAAGTCCGTATCTTTTTCTATATTCTTATCCTTTTTTCTCTTTTCGAAAATAGTATCGAATTTATATTTTTCTATATTGAGAGCCACATCCCCAAACATTTGAATAAATCTTCTATAGCTATCGTATGCAAAACGTTCATTATTAGTAGCCTTAGCAATGCCTTCGACAGATTGATCGTTTAATCCAAGATTTAATATAGTATCCATCATACCGGGCATGGAGACTACGGCTCCGGACCTGACGGATATCAACAAGGGATTTATCTTATTTCCAAATTCCTTGCCCGTGATAGCTTCCAACATCTTTAATTCTTTTAATATTTCTTCTTTTAACTCAATCCATAGTTGACCGCCATGTTTATAATATTGGTTACATGCCTCTGTTGTTATTGTAAAACCGGGCGGAACAGGAAGTCCTATTTTAGTCATTTCCGATAAATTTGCACCTTTCCCTCCTAACAGGGATTTCATTTCCAAATTTCCCTCTTGGAAGGAATAAATTAATTTCTTCAATAATGACACCCCCACCTTTTTATGGGTTTATAAATATAATACTGATTATATGCTATTAGAAAATTCATAACCCATATTTTTAAATATTGATAAAATAATACTTGCACTTTCTTCGACAGCTTTTGACGACACATCAATAACAGGGCAATCCAATTTTTTCATAATTTTCTCGGCGTAATCCAATTCTTCTAAAATCCTCTGCATACTTGCATAACTCGCTTCATCCTTTAACCCTAACGCCTTCAGCCTCTCCCGACGTATCTCTATTAACTTTATCGGATCGGTAGTTAATCCTATGATTTTCTTTGGCTCAATTTCATATAATTCCCTAGGAGGCAAAACTTCCGGTACAAGGGGAATATTAGCAACTCTTAAATTTTTATGTGCTAAATACATACTGAGAGGGGTTTTTGATGTTCTTGAAATCCCGATCAACACTATATCCGCCCGTTTTAGTCCCCGCGGGTCCCTTCCGTCATCATATTTAACAGCAAATTCGATTGCCTCTACCTTTTTAAAGTATCTTTCATCCAATCTTCTAATCAAACCCGGTTCTTGTTTAGGAGGAATTTTTAATACAGTTTCTATTGCACTTAAAATAGAAGTCATTATATCAACACATGGAATATTTAATCCGCCTGCCCTATCTAATAATATATTTCTCAGTTCCGGAATAACTATAGTAAATACTATTATTGAATTTTCATTTTTAGCTTCTTCCAATATCTCTAAAATTTGCTGTTCTTCGTTTATATATGGAAATCTTCTTATTTCATAGTTGCTTTCAATATTAAATTGGCTGATAGCTGCTTTAGAAACTGCCTCCGCTGTTTCCCCTATTGAATCTGATATGATATAAATAATAATATCCGAGTTCCCCATTTTTCTCCTCCTAATCTTTGCATAATTCTACAAATAGTTTTGTAATATTACTTTTGGATATTCTGCCTAATATCTTAATTATCTCCCGTTCTCCCTCCTTTTCTTTTGATACTACAGGCAGGCTATCCACCTCGTGATCTATGATTTTGATTGCAGCCTGAAGTACATTATCTTCCGGTAATATGGTAACTATATTAGGGCTTCTTGTCATGATCATTCCTATGGGTACCTTATTTATATCTATACCACACATAGTGCTTTTTAAAAAATCTTTTCGAGATACTACCCCAACAAGTGAACCTTCAGAGACAACAAAAATGGTTCCGACATCTTCTAAAAACAATGTGACTATAGCATCATAAACCGAATTTTTTTCTGTTACAATGATCGGCAATGACATAATATCCTCCACTTTGATGCCTTTTACTTTTTGCGCAAAAATATTAATATTTGAGTTACCCGAATAAAAATATCCGACTTTAGGTCTCGCATCTAAAATTCCAATCATAGTCAAAACCGTTAAATCCGGCCTTAGTGTAGCCCTCGTTACATTGAGATATTTCGCAATTTGTCTACTCGTTATAGGTTCATTTTCCTGTACGATTTCCACGATTCTCTTTTGCCTATTTGAAAGTTCTATGAATATCACCCCTTTTATGTGTTATGCTATTTTTTAATGTGTTATATTATATAATTTAACACATTTAATAATGTTTTTCTATAATTTTCATTTTTAATATTTGAGTTTCTCATCTAAATAACATTTTAATCCTTCAATAGCGACCCTCTCCTGTGCCATAGTGTCTCGATATCTTATAGTAACACAATTATCTTCCAATGAATCAAAATCAAAGGTAATACAAAAAGGGGTCCCAATTTCATCATGTCTTCTGTACCTTCTACCTATACTTCCCGAGTCATCATAATCAACCATATAATTTTCAGAAAGCCTTCTATAAATTTCCAAGGTTTGCTCCTTTAATTTTTTAGAAAGCGGAAATACCGCTGCTTTAAAAGGAGCTAATATAGGATGGAGTTTCAATACCGCTCTTATCTCTTTTTCATTTACAATTTCTTCAGTATAAGAATCAACTAAAAATGCTAAGATAAGACGGTCCACCCCTACGGAAGGCTCTATACAATATGGTACATATTCTTCATCGGTAATCGGATCCTGATAAATAAAACTTTCACCGGAATATTTGCCGTGTTGTTTCAAATCAAAATCCGTTCTATTGGCAATACCCCAAAGTTCCTCCCAACCAAATGGAAACTTATATTCAAAATCTGTTGTTGCCTTGCTGTAATGCGATAATTCTTCTTTGCTGTGGTCACGAAAACGAATATTTTCTTCATTTAAATTTAGGCCCAATAACCAATCTTTACAAAAATCTTTCCAATAATCAAACCATTTCATATCCTCCTGGGGCTTACAAAAAAACTCTAATTCCATCTGCTCAAATTCTCTCGTTCTAAATATAAAATTGCCTGGGGTAATTTCATTTCTAAATGCTTTTCCAATTTGCCCTATTCCAAAAGGTATTTTCCTTCTTGATGCTCTTAAAATATTTTTAAAATTTAGGAAGATTCCCTGTGCTGTTTCAGGCCTTAGATATATTTCTGTACCGGAGTCCTCTGTTACCCCTTGGAAAGTTTTAAACATCAGATTAAATTGGCGAATATCGGTAAAATCATTTGAACCGCATTCAGGACAAACAATATTCTTTTCTTTTATATAGGATTGCATCTTCCCATTGTCCCAGGATTCTACAATAGCCTTATTATTATGTTTATGCATATATTCCTCTATTAATTTATCCGCTCTAAAACGGGATTTACATTTTTTACAATCCATTAACGGATCCCTAAAACCTTCAATATGTCCCGAAGCTTCCCATGTTTTCGGATTCATTAAAATAGCAGAATCCAATCCGACATTGTACTCACTCTGCTGTATAAATTTTTTCCACCATGCTTTTTTAATATTGTTCTTCAATTCTACTCCTAAAGGTCCATAGTCCCATGCATTTGCAAGCCCTCCGTATATTTCAGAACCCGGGAATATAAAACCCCTTGATTTAGCTAAAGAAACTATCTTTTCCATTACTTTTTCCGTCGTCATTTTGTTTTCCTCCATTTGATATTTTAAGATTAAAAAATAAAGCCCTTCATCTCTAACTCTTAAAAGTTAGGGACGAAAGACCTCTCTTCCGCGGTTCCACCCTAGTTGGCTAAAAAACCCACTTTAATTAACATCACTAAAAGGCGCCTTTCACCGATAAACTGCCGGGCTTACACCGTCCCCGACTCGCTGATATAAAATCAGTTCTTATTCCTTATCATTGTAATGTACTATTTAATTTAAGTTTAATTTAGCAAACTATAGTAGCTTTGTCAATGGTGATATCAAATTTTTATATTAAAAATATTCATCATCTAAATTATCATTAACCTCTTCGCGCTTTTCTTTATCTATTATAATATCCTCAGTTTTTTTAGCCTTGTCGGTATTTGCACCCTTTTTACCTCCAACCATATCCCTGATTCCCGAAACGGTCTCTTCGGCTATTTCATTGATATCAACAACCTCACCGCTGTCTTTAACTATTTCTATAGTTGATTTAGTAATCAATGCGGCAGCTATACCCAGTAAGGATATTGTAGGATATAGCATCACTCCTATGGCACCGGCCGTTATAGGAACATTTAACAAAATTTCTCCATCCTTTTTTAAAATAATACGCGATACGTTGCCTTTTCTAATGACGGCCTTTAATTTTTCAACAATCTCGTTTCCCACAGAAGACATTGTATCCATCCAAGTCTTACCATGTTTTTCCTCAATAAATATTATAGTTTCTATAACATCTCCATCATTTTGCTCCAAGGCTTCCTTAGCCTCTTTATATGAAACCCCTGTTCTTTCTCTGATTATATCGATTTTTTCCAAAGTAATCATATTTTTTCCTCCCCTCATTTATAATTTTTCCGCCATTTCCAGGCTCTTAAAATTATGCTTATTGGTATATGTCAATATATATTGTCTCAATATTCTTCCAAGTTCAATATTTAAATGCCTGCTGATTTTTAGGTTCTTTATCTCTTCCATATCCCTAGTCAATAGATATATAGCCAATTTAACGGTTGTATTTCCTATTTTTATTGCAAATGAATCCGTACCGAAACATGAGGAACAAAGTAATCCGCCTTGTTCCGCACTAAACCTCCATGATATAGATTGTTTGTTCGCACAATGAACACAATTCATAAGATGAGGCCTATAACCTACATAGTTCATTAACTTTATCTCGAATGCGCGAATAATGGGGTTTATTTCTATATCATCTTCCTTTAATATATATAGTGTCTCCCCTAAAAGGTTAAAAAGCCTATTATTGGTCTGGCCTTCCGTTATCACGGTTTCTATTAACTCCACCAAATAAGCGGCATAAGATAGTTTTTTTAAGTTCTCTCTCAACGGATAAAATATTTCTCTCACATCACATTGATTTACGGTATATAAGCTTCTGCCCTTATACAATACGAATTCACTATAGGAAAAGGGTTGAATTCCGGCCAATAAATTGCTTTTAGGCCTGTAGGCTCCTTTGGCAATAGCATTTATCCTGCCGGCTTTTCGTGTAAAAATCGTCAGTAAACTGTCAGTCTCTCTATATTTTCTATTTCTTAATACAAAACCTTCTGTAATAATTAACATTTTTAACTTTTTATTCTACCTTTCCACATGAAAAATTATAAATTATTGCTATATAATATAATAAGGCCTTGGGAATCCGGCATATTATGAATGTCCCGGGATGATAAAATATAGAAAATTCATAACAGTGACAAAAATGCAAGGCTTTCATAGCAATAATAAAAAGGGATTTAAATAATTTTGAGTATTTAGGTCATAATCGTAATTTCGTTCATTTCTAATGTTTCCTCAGTATAAATATTGTTTTTCTCATCCCCATTATAACAGTATTTGTTGAATTCTCCTGAATTTACATCACATTCCTTTAGATACATATAGGCATATATATTTCCTGTCTTTTTAAAAATATTCCACATTATTTTATTCAGCATAAACAAGTCCCCTCTCGTAATAGTATCTTACACTATTTTTTGCATTTAGAGCCTCGCTATACATTGTAAATTTTACTATTATTATTTTTTATCCGACAGGATTTAGTTATTCATAACCCAAATCTCTCAACATACTATCCTTATCTCTCCAATTTTCTTTTACTTTAACCCATAATTCCAGATATATCTTTGAACCTAAAAGCTTTTCTATATCTTTTCTTGCACTTTTACCTATGCCTTTTAGTTTTCTACCATTCTTACCAATAATAATACCTTTATGAGATTTTTTTTCACAATATATTGTGGCACTGATATCTACTATATCTTTATTGGGTCTTTTTGCCATCACATTAATTTCTACAGCTACTCCATGGGGAATTTCCTGTTCCGTATAATGAAGAATTTTTTCTCTTATAAGTTCTGCTACAATTAAACGTTCCGGTTGATCCGTAATCATATGGCCCGGAAAATATTTTGGTCCTTCAGGCAAATAATTTACTATAAGATTTATTAAATTATCTAAATTAGCCCCTTCCAGAGCTGAAACAGCTATTATATTTTTAAACAGCCCCGTCTCTTCATATTTATCATATAATTCGTCCAAACTCTGCTGATTCATTTTGTCAATTTTGTTTATTACTAAAATAACAGGTGTGCCTATACCTTCCAATTGTTCTATAATATATTTATCGCCGGGCCCGATTGAAGAACTGTCATCTACTATAAATAATATCACATCTACTTCTTGCAATGCATCCTTAGCTACCCTGACCATATATTGGCCTAACCTGTGCTTAGGCCTGTGTATTCCCGGCGTATCCAAGAATATAATCTGATAATTTTCCTGTGTATATACACATTGTATTTTATTTCTTGTGGTTTGAGGTTTATCCGATATAATAGCAATTTTTTCACCGATTATTTTATTCATAAGTGTTGATTTCCCTACATTTGGCCTTCCTATAATAGTTACAAATCCCGACCTAAATTCCATAGTTGCATCTCCCATCTATTTTTTTTAGGCTTTCGGGGGAAAAGGCATAAGGTAATAAATCATCTATAGTATATATCTTAAAATCACATTCCGATCTTGCAACTATAATTTTAATTTTGTCGCCAAACTCCATTATCACCTGTCTACAAATTCCACATGGATATATGTAAGTATCCGAATCACTGATCACAGCTATAGCCTTTATATCACGCTCGCCTTCCGAAACAGCTTTAAATAATGCCGTTCTCTCGGCACAATTCGTTCCCGCATAAGATGCGCACTCTATATTGCATCCCGTATACACTTTCCCTTCTCCGGTAAGCAAAGCCGCCCCTACGGAAAATTTGGAATATGGTACATAGGCATTTTGTTTTGCCTCAATTGCCTTTTTAATTAATTCTTCATATGTCAAAAACATCGCCTCCATTATTGCTGAATGCTACAACAAGTTATCATATGGACCCCTATTAAAACGAAAGCACCATAGGCCAAACTCAATAAGGGTCAAATTTACACAGCCGGAAGAAATGAACAAGTTTGCAGTGTTTGATCGTATATTCCAAATATCTCAAAATTATTGGGATATAAAACTTCAATAACAATGAACATGTTGTTGCTTATTCTATGGTTACATTGTTAAAATTACGTACAACCTGAACCCATGTTTTACCCGGATTCAATATTAATTCCTGCCCTGTTTCATCATAATATTTTGTAGCACCCTCATAGCTGTCTTTTTTCCAAGTTATATCAATGGCCTTCCCGCCGGTTATGTATTTTCCTTTGCCTTCACCAACCGTATCCATCTTCAGACGCAACTGTTCATCTATTACTTTAGCCGAAACCTGCTGTATTATAATGTTTGTTGCAGTAAGGATCTCTTCGGTTATTTCATCCTTATGCTCCGTTCCATTATAATATCTTTTATAAATTTTATTTGCATCGTCATAAATATATGATGCCTCACTGTTTTTAAAATATTTAACTTTTACCTCATTTGCAATTTCGCCTCTTCCCATCTCTTTAAAAGAGGAATTAAATTTAAATCCGTCAAACTGTGGCTCTTTTCTATAATTGCTTTTTTCCGCCGCTTTCTTGAGGGCCTCATAACTGGAATACAAATTATGGGGAATTTTTTTATGTTTTTTTCTCCAAAACACATCATTACCCCGGCTCATAGAATTTATATTCGCCGCCTTTTTATTTTCAATATCCGCTATAGCCTGATTGCTTCCACCGACATGCACCAGATGGCTGTCAAATTCCAATGACTTTTCAACAAGATATGGTCTGGCACTCCTTATAGGCCCTAAGGTTTCAGGTTCATTTATCAAAAATATACCCAAATACCTGGTAATATCTCCTTCCGCTAAAAATTCATACGCAAATTCAGCATCTATTAAACCTGCCTGCGGCCTGGCACCCTGTTGATTATCAAAAACAACGGTAAAAGGCCTTCTGTTTATTTTCTCCTCTTCCGCATATATACCGCTCAGGGGAGAAGCCACACCCTCTATTTCGGGTTGATCAACGGTTTGAATGTCTTCCGTTTTTTCTACCCCTGCATCGGTATGTTTTTCTTCCTCATCATTGTTGTTTTTCTTACGACAACTTGTTCCTATAAATAATATCAATAAAACTAAAAATAATATGATTCCCTTTTTTCTCCAATCGCTCATAACATGTCTCCCCTTTGATTTACACTTTACTCCAATTTTTTGCTTGAGGGTTTTGCAATCCCCCCGGACACAACCAATTTAATCGCATCCTCCACACACATATCCAGCACAATCACATCTTCTTCAGGTACTGCTACCAACATACCCGATGTGGGGTTAGGTGTGGTAGGTATAAAAACTGAAACTGTGGCCTTACCTATTTTATCTTCAATATTTTCTACTCCCGTTGAAGTGACAAATCCTATAGTATATACTCCGGGCGTAGGATATCTCACCAAAACAACCTTACGAAATGCCGTATTAGCACTACCATATATAGTTTGCGTGAGCTGCTTGATAGGAAAATAAATAGATCTCACTATCGGAATCTTTTTAAAAAAATATTCAGTGGTGCCAAACAATCTATGACCTGCATAATTTGTAGCTATAACACCGGCTAATAAAATTATACCTACAGTAATAATAATACCTAAACCATAAATTGTAAAGCCTAACAATTCTTCTATGGGCCTTCTAAATACGCTGTCAACTTTATTTAACATCCACAATATAGAATAAATAGTAATCAATAAAGGAATCATTACCAATAGCCCTGTTAAAAAAATTTTTCTAATCTCTTTAAACATCTTTTTCACCCACATTTCTCATCAGCCAAATATTTGGAAAAATATAATTGTTATTAATATGCCCAGAACTCCGCCTATCACTACTTCAAAAAAACTATGAATTTTTGTCTCAATTCTACTTTGACAGATTAACAATGCCATAAGTACCGATAATGTGGCTAAAAACACATTCTCCGATATAAAAGTAATTGCAGTAGCCAATGAAAATCCCACAGCCGCATGTCCGCTCGGCATCCCACCCTGTAAAAAAGTTTTAACACCAAAATATGACTTTGTTACAATTACTACAAAAATAACCACAATCAATGCGATAAAAGTTATATGCAATGGAGACTGTCTCACATGATGCAATACCTGTAAAGTATACGGATTGATCCTATGAAAAAAAATTAGATAAGCGACAATTATAGAATTAATTGTCGCAATAAGTACCGCACCTGCTGCTACATTTTTAGCAGTTTTAGCAAAAACATTATATTTATCCGTGATTAAATCAATAGTAGCCTCAATTGACGTATTTATCATTTCTGCTACTATTACCATGGAAATTGTAAGAAATAGTATGAGTATTTCCGTCCTGGTTAAATCAAAAAATAGGCTTGCGGCTAATACGGCTATAGCTACAAAAAAATGTATTCTCATATTCCTCTGTGTTTTTAATCCATATATAATTCCTTCAAATGCATAATTTAAACTGTCAATTAACCTCTTAATTCTCATAAAATATTACCCCATTGTTTTTTTTATAAATTCAAGAATGAAAGGACAGTTTCTTCTCTGGCCCTCATGTCTTTTGCAGATTCTTTTGTATCATGATCATAACCCATCAAATGAAACATACTATGAACTAATAAAAAAATCATTTCTCTTCCAAAAGAATGATTATATTTCTTTGCTTGTAATGCTACTTTTTCGACAGATATAACTATATCTCCTAAAAGTTTCTCCTCTATATCTATAATTTGATTCCCTTCCACTAAGGGAAAGGACAAAACATCAGTTGGACAATTTATCCCCCTATAAATTTTATTTAATTCTTTAATCTCATCATCATCCACCAAGGATAGGCTTATTTCATAATCTAAATCCCAGCCCTCATAAGCTAAACACACCAGGGCGGCCCTTTCTAATAATCGGATTAATCGTTCCTCAATCTTATATTTATGCTGTCTATTATCAACCAATAATTCCATCAGATTTATCCCCATCTTCTCTCTGAATATTTAGACATCCGGGTATTCGATTCTTTCGTGAAAAATACCCGTTATCACCTTTAAAAAAGATTCTTTAATTTTTTTTAACTCTTTCAAGGTAATATTACTTTCGTCTAATTGCCCATCTTCCAGTTTGTCTCGAATTATTTTTTCTATTAACTCCTCCACCTTTTTCCGGGTTGGTGAAGATAGGCTCCTCACAGCAGCCTCTACCGAATCGGCCATCATTACTATTGCTGTTTCCTTTGTTTGAGGTTTTGGCCCTTCATATCTAAAATCTTTTTCGTCTATGTTATTGCCGTCTTCTCCGGATTTGGCTTCATGATAAAAATAAGCCGCTAGGGTAGTCCCATGATGCTGTTCTATAAAATCCCTTATCTCCGCCGGCAATTTATACTTTTTAGCCAAGTCTATACCATCCTTTACATGATCTATGATTATAGCACTGCTGAGATGAGGATCTAATTTGTCGTGAGGATTATCACATGTCAATTGGTTTTCTTTAAAAAAATAAGATCTTCTTATCTTCCCAATATCATGATAAAATGCGCCCACTCTGGCCAATAAGGAATTAGCTCCTAAAGCATCTGCAGCAGATTCACTTAAATTACCCACTATAATGCTGTGATGATATGTGCCCGGAGCCTCTATCAGCAGTTTCTTTAATAATGGTTGATTTGGATTTGACAGTTCCAACAACTTCAATGGAGTCACTATACCAAATATAGACTCCCATGCCGGCAATGACCCCACTGTCAATACCGAACAAAAAAATCCATTTAACATACCATAAAATCCAAATGTAAGGGTCTCCATTATCTCACTGCTATTTATAAAACCGATACCCACAATTGTTGCCATATTAATTATACTCATAGCAAGCCCCGAAACAAAAATACTCGCTCTCTGCTGTGTATTTATTACACTAAAAGCACCAACCGTCCCTCCAATCAATGCCATTGCTATAAAAGTAATATTATTACCGGTAATAATACTGATCAATACGGTTAAACATAAATTGATGAGCAAAGCTAATCTGGATTCGAGTAAAATTGAAATGAGCATGGAAGAAGTGGCTACAGGAATTAAATATATTGAAATTCCCTGTACGGCCCTTGAAATTATTAATGTAGAAATAAAAATAATATAGATCATCAAAAGTCTTTTGGGTTTTGTCAATAACTCCCTATTAAATGCCGCAATATAAGCAATTATGAGAAGTTCAATTACTAAAACCATAGCACCGATGCCTATATACAGAACAAAATCAAATTTGCTTTCATCGGTCAAAATTCCCAATTCACGCAATAATTCTAATCTGTCTTCTGTAATAATCTCACCTTCCCTGATTATGTTATCCCCTTTTCGTATTATTACCTTGTCTACGTTCTCCTTTGCCGATTCTATCTCTTTATTAGTGGCATCCTCATCTAAAAACTTATTAGGACGAATTGTAGCATAAATTATAGAGATTGCTAAATCCTTTAAATCGTTATCAAACTCATCTAAATTTGTTATATATTCTTTTATACTATTTTTTTGTTTTTGCAGATCTTCAACGTTTATTCCCGCACCCATATTTTGTGTTATTATTTCATTTATATAACTTTCTAAATATTCTAATCTTTCTAATGATGCCCCTATAGCTACCCTCGCATCAACTGTTACTATATTCAGATCATTTTTTGATGTGAGCTGTGTTATTTTTTCTATCTCTGTCAATTCTTCATCACTACGCAGCCTATATACTAACGAAAAAAATTTTTCTATATCTTTTTTAACTTCCACATGAACACCCGGATTCAATTTATAAACAGGTTTTACCGCGGCTGCAGCTTTTTGCTTTGCACGTTCCGTATTGATTTTATCTTCTATATCTTTTGGAGCCCGTATATCCTCCGGAGCTTTTTGCCCTATCTTTAAATCAAACTTTTCCGGTTTTAA
>Ga0265293_10005752_pt1 | contig 20452 bp, 13 predicted proteins | sample Munlanlewell138R_FD_192505 | JGI IMG/M metagenome (GOLD analysis project Ga0265293, IMG submission 192505) | Leachate microbial communities from a municipal landfill in Southern Ontario, Canada - Leachate well 138R | ecosystem: Engineered > Solid waste > Landfill > Unclassified | place: Canada... | reverse complement strand
TGGGCAATCTCATGAGTTTTCCTAAAAATCCTGAAATCAAGGAAATACTGACTCTGGTACTCATGTGTAACATAAGCCAGCTGCGGATCAGGTTGTTGGCCATCTGTCCAAGAACGAGCATCACCTGCGCAATAAGAAACATCAATACAATATGAATATTCCCCGATCCTATACCGGTATCAACTATAGATTGTGTAATAAAAGGAAATATCAGGCTAATAATACTACCGGTGAGTATAGCTATTCCTAATTGTACAAGATAGCTGCGGTAAGGACGCAGGTACCTGAAAAGAGTCCCGAATCCGAAAGACCTTTCATACCCGGTGTCCCCGTCTGATTTCATATGAGGTGTGGGTTCCAGCAATATTGCGATGCCTATGCCACTGTCCAGTTGGTCGGAACGGGCAAGCCAGCTTTTCATAAAACCCGTTCGCTCGTATTTCAGCAAACCCGCAGCCGGGTCGGCCACATGAAATACCGGATTATCCTTCTTGTGTTTTCCTATTTTATACAAAACCACAAAATGATTCTGATTCCAATGAATAATGCAGGGCAATGGAACTTCTTCACAAAGCTGAACGGGTGTAATTTTTACGCCAACGGTCCTGAAGCCTATTTTCTCCGCTGCATCGCTGATTCCCAGTAATGAAACTCCGCTCCTGGAAGTGTGGCACCAATCCCTTAATCGGGCGGCGGAACAATCGCATCCGTAATATTTCGCTACCATGCGTAGGCAGGTTGCACCGCAGTCACTGGAGTCTAGTTGCTTATAAAACGGAAAAGGTTTCATAATCTATCTTGAATTATTGAAAGCATTAGAAAATGACCAACGTGTTTGTTTGTAATAACTTTAAATATAATTAATTAAGCTGTAATTAAAGAACAAAAACACCTTTTTTTAAGTATTTATGAATAATTCAAGTTAAGGTAATCTTCAATGTGCTGGTGGACAAAAAGAGGCTTAATTCCTCCTACTTTCTTTTTTCAATGACCTCTTCTCTTGGTAAGCAACGAGGTTTTTATTTTGATAATTCAATAGGGTTATAATATGCTTCCCAACCTTCCGGTAAAAGATGATATCCTTGTTCTGAGTTATCCATAATGATTACATTCTGTCCACTGTTTTTTACAAATTGTCCGGCATATTCATACATTTTTTTTTCAAAAGACATCCACTCTTTTTTTGATACGTTCCGGTATTTCCAATCATAACGCACTATCGGTACAGAATGCTGGTTAATTCCAATGCAGGTGAAAATATAATCGCCCCGTTCATCTGCGATTTGTAAAATAAGACCGGGCAGTCCTGAAAATTTCCATGGTCCATAAGGTGCAGGTATTTCCAGGCTATACCAGGCAGTGTATTTCCGTCCGAAAAGTTCTGTCGTAGCTTCTGAACACGGATAACCCATAATAGTATCCATGCCAGCTTTTAGTGTCCAATGAATTTCAGGAGCCGGTTCTTCATATTGATACACAGCTTGTGTGAAAGGAACCCTTTGTGTTACTGTAATCTTCTTTTCCTGGATGTTACAGTATATCTCGTATTTCTGCCAAGCCGGGTCCGCTACAGGGACCTGTAGCTGTACTTTGGATTGTTCGGTGCATATAGAATCGTTGATATGCATGTTGCGACTATAAAACTTGGTATATAAAGCCCCGGTTTGCAAGCACATCTCATCGTATAATCTGGTGCCGGCTTCATCTCCCTTAAAATCGAGTTTATAAATCAGGTTTAAGTAAGAAGTATCCAGGATTTCTTTTTTAGAAATGTTTTGGTCGAGAATAATAAAGTCAGGCTGATCCATCGCATAGGTGCGGATTATTTGGGCATGCAGCGTCGGATTACTATTGAGTGCAATCCAGATTAAAATCGTCAAACAAATGATTTTTTTCATTTTATATTATTTTAAAAAAGTTTAGTCCTGTATCCTATAAGAATAGTTAACCCACGCAGGGAATAACTATTATAATATTCATGAATGGCACTTTTACGTGAAACACTATATATTTTTGTGTCAAGTAAATTGATACAATCGAGTGAAAATATGCCCAACTTAGACTGCCATTCTATAACGGAGTTCAAAAACAACTTGTTTTTGCCAGTATCGAAGGCATTATTATAATAATAATTAAAATCAAATTTCCATGACAGTTTTTTCCCGGCATACAGTATTGATTGAACGTTCCCATGCCATTGCAGGAGAGGTCGGCCATTCTGCAGATCGTTTATGTAAGCACTGGAATAACTAAACCCTCCCGCTACGGACAAATTCCAGAATTTTACCGGGGACAATACAGCATCCATTGATATTTGTATAAAATCATTCCGGTAATGATATATTTCCTGTGATATAGAATAGACTGTTTTACTTTTTCCCAATACGGCGTATAAGGCTATCTTGGCCTGCCACGTATAAAAACCTTTGCTGATAGATGCGTTTAATTGTTTGATATCGGTATCTGCCGGATATTCCTGCCGGTTTATGATGATGGTCTCTCCGGAATAGGAATTGTTCAGGATCTGGTCTGAGTTCAAATGGGAAACGGTTAGCCCGAGATTTCCGAAGAGCATTTTAAGAATATTCTGATAATCTATGGAAAAAGCTATCTGGTGTTGAGCCGTTTTACCTAACGGAACGACGTCTTTATTGTAATACAACGTACGGTAATTTTGATAGTATGCTTCCTGAAGTCGTTGTGATATTGAAAGATAGGATTGTCGATAGATATATAATCCTTCTATGTTAAACAGGTCGTTTATCTTCCATTGAAGACTTAGCTGTGGTTGGATAGCTGGAAAGGTTTTAAGGTTACAATACGTCTCCCACCCGGCGGGCAACGTTAACATGATTTGCAAGTTTCTTCTAAAAAAGAGAAAATAGGGATTAAGCAAAATCTTATAATGTAACTCGCTGAGGTTGTTAGAAAATTCCTGAGATGCTAGTAGTCTGGTATAGATATGGTTGTAGTCTAAAATAAACTGGCCGTCCATATTAAACCTGAAATGAGGGATCGTACGGGAGAAGAGGGAAAAGCGATTGGTCATCCGGAATTGTTTCCAATCATATTGTTCTGAAAAAACGTTAACAGTCTGTAATTCAGCTGGAATAAAATTGTAATGGATCGACGATACTACATTATATATTCCTTTACCAGTATTTTTTGTGAGTGAGAAACTATTGGCAAAATTCCAGCTTCTGGATGATACAGTTTCTGTAATAAGGCCATCGTTGACATCTCCCGATCCGTTTAATCTATGGTACAAGAAGGCAGTTTTGTTTTGAAGAAAAAGATTGTTCGCATTTTTCTTATAATTGATCATAGTTGAAAAACTGCCGGTTTTTTCTATTGTCTTGTTGTCTTCATTTACTAATAATGTGCTGTCCGGAGACACAAAATAGCTTGATTGATTCCACGAATGCCGGTTGTCACGATCATAAAAATAATTCAGACTGAATGAAAGCTGTTCGTTTTCATTGATTTTGTACAATTGGTTAAAAGTCGCAGCGTGGGATTTGTTCAGGTAATAATATCTTTGAGAGATATTGGGTTCCGAAGGTGAGACCAGGTTGACAGGTATATCCGATCCTATATCTGTGCGATTCATTTCTTTGCGCAAGTCTTTTCCAATGTTGTTGGTTTTATAATATGATATATTTTGCATCTTCCCGGAAAAGACCATGGCATTTATGTTTGCATCGTAAGCAAACGGGGTTCCTCCCAACGCAAGATAAAAATTAGACCCCCAGGCCCCTTTGGAAGATGTTTTGAGTTTTAGATTAATGGCTGTTTTATCGCTGAATTCTTTACCTTGAAGTGCTTTGACCCGTTGATGGTGTTCCATGATATCAACCGAGGCAACATCTTTTGCATTGATATTATTGATGGCGATTTCATAGCGGCCTTCCAACATATCTAATCCTTCAATGTAAAAATCTTGTATCCATTTGCCTTTGTATTGGATTTGACCGTCTTCCATTATGCGGATTCCCGGCATTTTTCTGAGTACATCTCTGATTACTTTGTCATTCTGATCACTGTATGTAGCAACTGAATAACTTATGGTATCTGCCTTAGTATTTATTTTTTTTGCAGTGACCACTACTTCGTCTAATTTGACAGTACTCATTTCCGTTTTAAAATCCAATACCTGTGAAATATTTTTAATTGTTTTCTGCAGCTTCTTTATAGTCATTCCGGAAATAATCACATCTACGGAATCAATCTCCGGGGCGGAAAAAATCAACTGATAGTTACCATCTTCGTCTATCAAGTCATAAGCCAGGACCCTGTCCGGTTGTCGGCAAAGAGTAACAAAGATTGTAACAGGATCTTCTGCATGAACTCTCCCGGTAATTTTAGTTTGTGCTTGTAGTGACACAGACACATAAATACAACCGGTTATTAGTAAGTATCTTAATAAAAAAGACAGAGTCATGATGAAATGTTTTTAAAACAAATGGCATTTTTGTTCAGAAGTTTCTCATAAACTGAAGGAGGAGGACATAAATATTGAAAAATACAATTATTGCAAATATCATTATCACGTATTTGAAACCAAAGAAAATTATCTGATTTTAAATAATCATCAACGACAACATCTAGACTATCTTCTAATATATTATGAAAACCCTGAGTATATGGAGATAAAGATATGTTTCCGTTTGGGAAAACATATGCTTTGCCCCAAAAATTTGAATTAATAGATTTATTTAGAGCAATAGTTGAATAAAAGTTAGTACTGGATAAGATATCATTTTTAGTTATGAAAATAATTTGTTCAACAAATGAAAAATTAGTATCATTGGCTATAAGAGAAAGGTTGCCACTATGAGGCATAAAGGCTTCCAAACTCATTAAATACTCAAACTTAGAAAATCCTCGTGGGGAATCAACTAAAAAAGTCCAGATAGAAATAGCAGAAGAAATAAATAATGAAATATCAATATTTTCTTTTTCTAAATCGACAATTAACTCAATTTTAAATTGGTCTTGACCTGCAATTGATTGAAAAAGTGCAAGATTCTTATTATACATTTCTAATGTAATACAAAGTATTATATTGCAAGCAAACATTGAACTCATAGTAGATAACCATATAATGTCTTTTTTACTCCAATTATCACACCCAGTAATACGAATATTTTTTAATGAAGGTAGTTTAGAAAGAATGTGTATAATACTTTGTAAATCTGACAAGCGCATTTTTTTATAATTTGCAGTGTTTTTATCAAAAAATTTGCAGCTATGCTTATATGATAATTGAACTTTTTCTGTTGATTTGCAATTATTATCAACAAAAACAAAAAAATTTGTCAATAAGCTTGACAGGGATTTTTTGGTATTTAAAATAAGTTCTTCTTGAATTTCTTGAGTATTATTAAGTTGTAACTGAGATAAAAATTGAACAGGTTTTTTGGGGGAAATATTTATGGGAATAATGTCACCCATAAAATACATTTGCAATTTTTGAATAAATTTTTTATTTTTTGTATATTCTTCTTCTGAAATGAAAGTAACGCCTAAATTGTTTGAGTCAGTCAATGATTTAATTAAATCGGTCACATAATAATTATGATCTTCTATAATTGTGTCATCCAATAAATTAATTAATAATACTGAATTGGATTCTGTAACAAAGAAAGTATAGGGTTCAATATAGAACCAATAGCCTGTATTCATAATCTTGATGTTATGCAATTCTCAATCTATTGATTAGTTCAATGTAAAGACTTGGTTCGTTTTCTATTACAGAAAAGAAAGATGCAAAAAAAGCTTTATGAAATTGATTACCATATTTATTATGACAGATATTGTAAGCATTTATATCAGACACAATACAAACAGGACACGTATTGAACCTTGTACAAGTAGCACAACTTTTTATGTACTTACTATAAAGATCATTATATTTTTCTACTATTTTCTCAAAATATATCTTAACGTCATTAATATTAACGAAGCCAAACTCTATTTCATTGCCAATTCTCTCACATGGATATATTTTACCAGTTACTGAAAGAAAAATTTTACGTGAAAAAGGGATACAAGTCCCTGTTGGTAATCCGGTAATACATTTCTTCTTTTTGTACAAGAGTGATGAAATATAATCTTGTAATGAATGATTGAAAACTTTTTGTGGCGTAGAATTTAAATATTTTGCAAATTCAATATTTTGAGGTGAATTCAATTTAATTAAAGAGTAAATAGGTGATTGCTCGCATTCATTGTAATCGTGAGAAAGACTTTTAAAAATTTCTTGAAATCTATCCATCATACATGGATTGACCTTAGAAATGTTTAACTCATTTATACTCGGAATTTTACCGAAATTCTGATATATAAAATTTGTTGTTTGTTCTATTGAATTACGATTATGAAGAACGGCATTAAATCTCACATGTTTCTTGAAATATTCAGGATATCTTGTTTGAATAAGTACTATGTTTTCATATATATTTTTAAAAACTGATAATCCAGATTTTGTAACACGATATGAATTATTGTATTCGTTTCCATCAATACTAATTAAAAGTTCAAATTTATGCTGCACTAAAAAATCCAAATATTTATTTATTAATAAGCCATTAGTCGTCATTGAAAATATAAATTCTTTATTTTTCAATTTGTGTGATCCAAGATAATCAACAGCCTTTTGAATAAATTCAATGTTTAATAAAGGTTCGCCACCATAAAAACTTATTCGAACAGTTCTTCTATTGCTATGTATTACTTTAGACGACCATAGTGAATACATATATTTCATCATCGAAAGAAATAAAGAAAACTTCATGTTTTGATTCTTTCTTGGGTCATAATGGTCATATAATTGTCCATATCCGCAATAGTAACACTGCATATTACATTGATCTGTGACTTCGAAGATTATTTGTGGCGTGTTTATTATGGCATTTTGTATAGTCTCAATCTGTAGTGAAGAAAAAGTTCTGCGTTGATTACTATTGGATATAATATTATATTGTTCCCAATATCTTAATTTATTAACTGCTGATTGTTCAAAAGAAGATTCTTTATGATCTGACTTTGTTAATATTTTTTGCATATTGGGATGTAGCAAAAAAAAACCACCCTCATTATTAACAAGATAATTATTATTGTTTTGGCTTTTAATTATTAATGTTTTCATACATATGAATATTACCTGTTGTCCAGAGAAGCTTTATTATTAAGTCTGTCAACCATCTTTTCTTTCGGAACTTAAAAAGACAGCGAAGATCGATTAAATATATCGCAGATATACTCTTTTGATGAGAAGATGTTTAATATAATTTGAAGTTATATAAAGACTTTTTTCTATCATTTACTCCTTTTTTATGACGATAATCAGCAGAAGCAGTCACAGATGTCTATTATTCACTAGTCACCACTTCTAATCGGAATTATCTAATAAAATGTGTAAACTATAATGAAAAAAAAGGCACTCTGATAATATTACAGAGTGCCTTAACTCATTCTATTACGGATCCTGGATTTTCTGCTTTATGGGCATTTACAGCTCCGCAATAAGTGCAATCCTCATCACTTGCTGCGATTTCAATTGGCCCAATACAAATACATCCACAAACCTTTTTTACTTCTCCTGAGCCTCCTTTGATAGCCTCAAGGTCTTTTTTACTCATGTTGTTGAGTTTCATTAAAGAGAATGACATATTACAAAATATTTTAAATTATGAAGAGAACTATTTCTCATCATTTTACCCCATTTTCGTTGATACATTTATTCTCGCAATGTGCTGTGTTTTTATAGCTTAATATCTTTATTAAGGATATTAAGGGATGGCTTCTGAGTTAGTCATGTCCATATCTTTTGCTGCCATTTTTTCTTAAATTTTCTTGCTATATCTATTGTATCTGGAGCCTATAATTTCAATATTAAATAATATGGGTCTATTAGGTACGTGAAGTCCAAGTGTTGAAAAACACAAGAACTATGGAAAATATTTCATTATCAATATTTATTGTAATTATAATAAATATAAAACAAGAAAACCATAGTGGAGAAAAAAGTTTCGGTAAAAACAGGGTTAATAAAAATTAAATCAGCAGGTTACAAATAAAAAGTTTCGCCTCCCGGCATTCAAACCCTGCTATTTGCTCCCATTTTACGTTTGATTTTGGATACGCTGGAACGGATATTATCTTCCGATACGTTTAACAAACCGGCTATCAATTCATTGGTGAAACCACTTTCTGACAATACATAGATGATCTTTTCCCGGTCACTGACCTGTATCTGCAGGCCTTCTGAGTTGAAGATTTCTTTTAAAAAGTCCTGTTGTGTAGTGGCAGAAAAGGAGCTCTTATAGTCTCTCTTAACTTTATCAAGGCATGCAATAAGATCGTTATACATTTCCGGACAGGATTGCCGGCTTTTATGTGCTAACTGGTAAATCTCTTCAAGTAACACAGGAAAAATACCTGTTGTATTATTGAATACTTCTAAGAAAAAATTGAGTTGATTTATCTTTTGTTGCTTAACAATTTCAAGCTGTTTGCTTTGAACAGCTGTATGTTTCCAGTAGAATAGCCCAATTATTGATATGATGACAATGGCAAAAAGAATAACAGAAAAAATTATATAAGCCCTTTGCTTCAATTTTTCTTTAAGTAACGCCTGTTGAGCCGCTGCAATATTGTATTTTTTCTCAAGTTCCAGAATCCGTTTTTCATTAACTACAGTATGATAGGTGTTAAACGACTCCAGAGCTTTTTTGTAATTTTCGGAGGACTTTTTATATTCTCCGGTTAATGTATATAAATATGCCAGATATTGATAAAATGAATAGTTGTCAATGTTTAATGAATCTATAATCGCATTAATACTGGCTTCTCCATAAACAATTGCACTGTCAATACGGTTCAGTTTCATATGAAACTGAGAAATATCATATAATTGTTTTGGTATGTCTCTCTTATGTATTCCTTTTAATGCAAGGTGCAGTGTATGGTTGATGGCTTCGTACAAAGAAATATCAGTTTGATAAAAAAAGGCAGTGACTTTTTTTATATAGGGTACTAATTCTTCCGGAACGGAATCCAGTGTGTGAAGTTGATAAATAATATGCTTTGCTTCTGTTTCTTTATCCAACAACAGCTTAGAATAAAACAAGCTAATAAGAGCTCCTGCATAATTTCTATGATTCCCTGCTTTTTCGGCTGCACATAATCCTTTTTCATAATAATAATCAGCAATTTCAAAATTTTGATTACGCATATTAATATTACCCAGATACCCATATAGCAACACCTGAAGCTGCGGGTCTTCCAGAGCATGGACTTTCATGACATCTTCTGCCTCTTTCAAATGGACATATGGCAATGTGTCCATGGGATTGAGCCCATAACGGACAATCCCCAGGTAGATCAGGGAGCGGGCAAGTTTTTCGGGATCTTTGCCATTCCTGTACCATTCCGCTGCTAATGATATTATGGAATCGTCCGTGAAATCCACATAAGATTTATCCCTGGCTATGGTCAGCAACAAATTGTAATAAGACTGCACTTCCCCGGGACACTCAGACACATCCATTTGTTCCAAACTATCCAGGACAACCCGGGGCACGTGGTTCACCAAGCTGTCCAGATTAGCCAGACGAGCTTGCATTGCGTGCTGCCTGATTGCCGTATTGCAGGAAACCAGCAGCAACAAGCCAAACAGTATCCACAGGAATTTTCTCATGATTGTCCTGCTAAATTACAAAAATCGCTGAATTTGATGCTATTTCCTTCTCCATCAATCATTACAACAACTTGAATTTGACTCTGAGCAGCACTTCCGAGGGACGCATAACATATTGCGCATAATAGCTCATTACATTGCTGTAAGATGAAGTGATGAATTGACGTGTATTGAAAATGTTTGTCCAATCTATCATTATTTCCACTTTTTTCATTATGTATTTGAGTCCGACATTGCCAAACCAAGCGGATTTAGTATTCGCCGAAAGCGCGCTATTGTAATAATGATTGAACGATAGGCTGAGAATAAGTGTTTTGATGGGTATGATAGAGGTTGTAATGTTCTGTCTGAAATTGTGGATCACAGGTTTTTTCTCCTCATTTATCACCTGCAGAGATTGTCTGTAATCAGCATTGTATTTAATTATTAACCATTTTGTTATGTCAGAAGATACAGATGGGGAGATATTCCAGGATTGTGTGCTGAATTTAGTGATCTCACCTTGATTCAATGTCAGCCCATTAGAATACAAAAAACCGACATGAAGCTTTAAGTCCGCACAAATCGCGTCAACGTTTTTTCCTAAAGAGAGACTACCTCGGACTGTATTTGATGAATTAGGGTGGTATATACCGTCTTCATTCGCGTAAATACCGTTGTAGCGATAATCTCTCAAAATATTTGTCCAATTATTGCTAAAACTAAAGTATAAACCACCAAAAAAAGCGGTAAAAGGATTTTTATAATCCAGTGAAATGCTTCCGAAAGTACTTCTGTTTTCACTCTGAATCAGACCCGTACGTTTGACACTTCTGTAATTACCCATAATATAACCTGAATAATCTTCCTGAATTCCGCCAATTGATTGGTTATGATTGGCAATTATGTATAATTTGATACGGGGTGTAATGATATAATTGAGTTGTAAAAAGGGAGAAAACAGCGTATATCCTTTATTTTTATTCAAATTGTGATTGAGGTCCTTGCGTTGCATCCATACATATTCAAAAGGAATGGTAATAGTGCCGTATAAAGAAGACGAAAACTTGTACGAAATCGTGGTGGAAAGTATGCCACCAAATTCATTTCGTGACAAATCATTTTGCAGACTATCCGTCATCAACGGGATACTTCTATTCAAATCATTATACATTTGAGTATGTAAACGATAGATGTTGGTATAAATTTGAGCTTTATAACTTATCGAAAATTTTTCTCCAAATCCTCCGGAAAAATAGGTGCTGGATGAAAATTGACGATATCGGACGTCTTGTAGCATTACTGAATCCACAAGCGGATTATTCATGATAATTTCCGCAAGAGAAGATGGCGAAGCGGAAAGAGAGGTTGGTTGCGAAACGTACCCGGCAAACGCTCCAAAACGGTATTGTTGCCTGTCGCGTTTGAACATATACTCAAAATCATTGCTAATATTGATTTGTGCCGATTGAAGAGATTGATTGTTTTGAGAACTGCTGCTTGGAAGCAGTATGCTGTTTTCATTATTCCATTTGCTGGTAGCACTCAATTTGTTATTCAGGTATTTGTTCTCCAAATTGCTCTCCCACACTAAATTTCCTTCCAATTCGCGTTTTAATAATTGATTCTGTGCATCTTCAATAATGGTGACTTTTTGGTCGTTTGTCAGAAATATTTGGCGTTCCGAGAATCCGTTTTGTGTTTGTTTATCATGTAGGAAATTGATATTTCCGGTCAAAGTCATATCCTTATTAATGACATATAAATTGTTCAGTGATACCACATTGACATTGTTGAACAAAAAATGTTGTTTGTTGATGGGTGGGGTTCCGGGTTTTGATACAGAGAGGAAATTAACCCCCAAATTTCTTGTATTATCATAAAAAGAAACCAACTCTTGCGCAATGTCTCGTCCCGTATTGTCATCTTTAAATACCAACATGTTTTGTTGTTTGCGGGTAAAGCGCATGCCAACCAACTCGTTGTTGAACAGCCACAAAGGTAATCCTAATCCCAGTTGTACCGTGGCAAAAAATGCACCTTTAGCCGACTCTTTCAATTTTAAGTTAATAGCCGCCTCTGCCGGAATCTCCATATCTTTTAACGCTTTGATGGGTTGGTGATTTTCCAATACTTGCACGGTGGCAACTTTGGACACATCAATATTATGGGTTGCAATGCCATATTTTCCTCTGAGCATATCCAATCCTTCGATATAGAATTTACTGATGGCTTTGTTTTGATATAAAATTTGTCCGGTTGAGAGTACTTGTATTCCGGGAAGTTTTTTCAAAACATCTCCTATGCTTTTGTCGGTAACATCTACAAAGCTCGAAACGGAGTAATTGAGGGTGTCTCCAATTTGTCGTATTTTAGCGGGTTTCACAATCACTTCGTTCAGTGCGATTGTTTTTTCTGTAACGGTCAACTCTACAAATTCAATGTTACTTTTTATTTTTATACTAAAAGGCTCGGTGTTCATGGAGCGAACAGAAATAACCACCGTATCGGGCAAAACTGCTTTATTCAAGACAAATGATCCGTCCTCTCCGGTGGTGCCGTATGTTAGGATGTCTTGTAACCCCACAGGGTGTAAAATCACTGTTGCGGCAACAATGGGATTACGGTTTTTATTGTCAAGTACTTTCCCTCTGATTTCCGTTTGTGCAAAACAGGATATTCCAAACAGAAAAAAAGTGAAAGTAACAATGGCGCGATTCATCCGTAATGTCTGATTAGATGTAACTTATGCCAACACATCATATGCTAATTCTTTTCGTATAAAGACTCATATTGTATAGGGTTATAAATATCTGCAATGTATAGTACATTGTTTTCATAACTGTAGTATTGTACACTTTTGCGTCTATTCTTTTTTAAAGCCAAATAATTCTTTAAAGACACTGTTTTATATGAAACAGATTCGTCCACGGCCAAAGCCATTGGCGTCTTTAACTGCTCCAGTCCTACAGCAGTAAATTGAAAAATACCCTCAGTATCCTGGATCCTTAATATAAGACCCGGTAATCCGGAAAACAACCATGGCCCATCATTGAGGGGAATATCCAAAGTAAACCATGCAATATAATTCCTGCCCCAAAAGGAGGTAGTGGCTTTTTGACATTTATAACCAAGTACAGTCATTGTATCTGATTGTATATCCCAATTTTGAACCGGAATGTTTTCCACGGCTTTAATCCATCCTTCATCTTTATCTTTGTATATAAAAGTAGCTGAATTTGATACTCTATTCTTGAATATATCTTCCAATTCCCAATTAATAGTCCAAACTCCTATATTATTTTTATCGTTAAGATTCGATACAAAAGAGTCGTAGGCATAAGTTGTAACAATGTTTTTTGATTTTGATTGTATGTTTTTTTTAGTGGCTTGAAGTGCATCGTATTTGGCCTCCTTATTCCAGGTGGAATACAAACTTACATTTTTGCCACAGTATAAAGCCATTGTATCAATTATTTCGATAGATTCTTGATTCTTTATTGCCTTCTGACTTACTTTATATACTATTTGTCGTATTGTTTCGTGTTGTTTATTGTCAGGGTTAATAGAGCTGGCATTTGCAACTAAGATACTGCTGCAGAGTCCTATTAAAAAGAATAAGTGCTTTGCTTTCATTTGATTCATAATTGGTTGGTATTTATTAAAATAAAATGGGACGCAAGTAAAGTTTTACTTTACTTGCGTCCCGAAAATTACTCAAAAACAGGTTCTTCTATTGTTGTTTGAGTACAAACAGCATTACTTAAATCCGGCCCACAAACAGCTTCCACTGTTGGGCGCTCACAATCAGCCACAAAATAACCAAACAGTACATATTGATTACATCTAACATAACACAATGTCGACCCACCTGTGATATCTTTCATGGCTTTGATGTCTAATTGTGTTGCACCATGCAACGAACGAGTTGAAATCATACTAAATTATTAAAGTTAATAAAATAAATAAGTTCCATGCAATGCGTCTACAATCAATTGCGCTTATCGACTGCCTGTTGTCTTGCATAGCAACAACAGTTATTTGATTTCGAAATCTGGATCGGTAAAGTATTTCAAATCTTCTATTCTATAATTTACTGGCAATTTGTATCCATTTACTAACAAGGTAGGCGTAGCGCGAAACTGCGACTTCTGTATCCATGCTTTGTGTAGATTAAACTCTTCAGTAACAGCATTATTGTTTATATCCACAGGATATTTTAAGAAAAAAGCTTCCTTATTCATTTTCCCGCTTTTAAACCATTCATTATAAATACTCTCGCGTTCTTCAGGTTTTTTTTGAAAGTAAACAGCAATTAGGTAACGTGCAGATACTTCCAATTTAGAGGCAAAAGATGAAAAAATATATTGCACCTGAATCTGTGGGTTATTCTTTAAAAGTATGCCTATCCGTTCATGCATACGGGCACACGGGTTACAATGCGGATTGGTAAGAACCGTGACAAAAAGACTTTCCGAGGGATTACCTAGAAAAATGTGTGAATAATCAGGAGAAATATCGTAATGTATCTGTTCTCTAAGTAAAGTCGTGAACACTTTTTCGTTAGCTTTAAGACTGCTTATTTCCTGAGTTACTTGCACTATAAGGCGTTTGTTTATAACTAATGGTGCAAGAGTATGAATTGCAAGTAACGGAATAATATATACACATGCTGTTATACCTATTTGCATAACGTCAAAAACGGGGAACCCAATAAAACCTTTTAATAAGTTTACTATAAATAAGGACCACATTAATATCTGTACCAACAAGCACAACGGACACCATTGTTTAGCTTTTAACCACTGATACCAAATACTCCAAAAACTGTAAGGAAGCGCAAAAATATTGATAAGTGCCATCCATACCGTCAACTGCGGAAAGAAGAGTATAATTATCACATTTGAGATAAAATAACTCAATCCAATTTCACTCCAACTGATGATACCAAACAATGATGCGGCATCGGATTCGAGAATGTTATTACAATCGGCTTGCTTAAATAACGAACATATTTTGTCACCATAACCTCCCTTTATGTGCAAATGCTTTAAGAGCAGCAGGTATCCGATATAGATCCCAGCCAGGTTCAGTAGCAGCATAATAAGCACTAACAAATCTATGTGGGCATATACTCTTGTTGTAATGCAAGCGATAAGAAAAGCACTTACTAGGGTTACGCCTGCCACATAGTTTTTTGCTATATTTATTTTTTCTGTAAATTTATGATGTTGGTAATCCGGCTCAATAGATTGTCTGTCGGGTTCAGCTACCAAAAAAATGCCCGACCATATTTTAAAAAAATCATTGGTAGAAATTGAAATAGATTTTCCATTCAAAATAAAATTTGTCTGTTTTGAATCAATGGCATCTACCAACACAAAACTACCACCAGCATAAGCAATAAACGGTGAAGATACACTGAAAATTTCTTCTTTACTTTTAATCTTGAATCCCGCATTTTTAATCCCATAAACCGACAGCATGTCGGATAATCCAAACAAATTATTCTTATGCGGATGTTCATTAAATAGTTTATCTGCGTAATATTGAGTATGATTTACCTTTAAACGCTTGAGAAAAAAAGAAAAGATGTTATTGTTAATTGGCATATATAATTGATATATAAACTATCATCATTATTATGAACAAATGGTGGACATATAAGATAGGATTATTTATATGTTTAGTTTCACTTGTGAAAGATGTTCTCATAACAAGAATACCCCATAATACCTATAGGCTGCTGTGATATAAATAATATATTCACCAGATGGTAAATTATCTATAAGAATATTAACAGTTGCAGCACCGGCGATGGATGCATAATTCACCGCTACGGTTACTCCGGCAGCATTTTTGATTTCAATAAAAGCTGTCCCGGTGAATTTCAGGATGTTCACATAAACATAACGATTATCGTATTCAACGGTTACGATTTCAACAATAAGAGATTTTGGCCTCAATGAATCATTCATTATATTAATACTTGCAGTACTTGTACTATCCTGGGCCAAAGCAGTACCAGTTAATAGAAAAAAGGCAAAGCATATAAGAAACGTTTTCATAATCAACTTTTAGCAAGTTTACAACTTAGTGGTAAAATTGTCAATAGCCTTAAAAAAAGTTTCGGTAAAAACAGGGCTAATGTAAATTAAATCAGAGAGTTGTGTTTTAAAAGTTTCGCCTTCCGGCGTTCAAACTCTGCTATTTGCCCCCATTTTACGTTTGATTTTGGATACGCTGGAACGGATATTATCTTCCGATACGTTTAACAAACCGGCTATCAATTCATTGGTAAATCCACTTTCTGATAATGCATAGATGATCTTTTCCCGGTCACTGACCTGTATCTGCAGGCCTTCTGAGTTGAAGATTTCCTTTAAAAAGTCCTGTTGTGTAGTAGCAGAAAAGGAGCTCTTATAGTCTTTCTTGACTTTATAAAGGCATGCAATAAGATCGTTATACATTTCCGGACAGGATTGCCGGCTTTTATGTGCTAATCGGTAAATCTCTTCAAGTAACACGGGAAAGATACCTGCTGTATTATTGAATACTCCTAAGAAAAAATTGAGTTGATCTATCTTTTGTTGCTTAACAATTTCAAGCTGTTTGCTTTGAACAGCTGTATGTTTCCAGTAGAATAGCCCAATTATTGATACGATGACAATGGCAAGAAGAATAACAGAAAAAATTATATAGGCCCTTTGCTTCAATTTTTCTTTAAGTAATGCCTGTTGAGCCGCTGCAATATTGTATTTTTTCTCAAGTTCCAGAATCCGTTTTTCATTAACTACCGTATGATAGGTGTTAAACGACTCCAGAGCTTTTTTGTAATTTTTGGAAGATTCTTTGTATTCACCGGTCAATGCATACAGATTAGCCAAATGCTTATAATACAGATAATTATCCAGATTTATGGAATCTACAATTGCGTTCAGGCAGGCTTCCCCATATATAACTGCGCTATCCAGGCGGTTCAATTTCATATAAAATTGAGAAATATTAAATAATACTCCCGGTTTATCGGTGTCATACATTCCTTTGAGAGAATCATTGACAGAGTGTATGATGGCTTCTTTGAAAGTTGGACCTGTCTGGTAAAAGAATGCGTTTACCTTTTTTACAGATGGTATTAATTCATCGGGGATAGAGTCCATAGCATTAATTTGCAGCACTATATTTTCAGCCTCTTCTGTTTTGCCTACATATATTTTAGCGTAAAACAGGTTAATATAAGCCAAAACATAATTTCTGTGATTTCCTGCCTTTTTACCAGCCTCCAGCCCCTTTTCATAACAGACCTCAGATTCAGGATAATTTCTGTTCCTAAGGTTGATGTCCCCCAGATACCCATACAGCAACACCTGAAGCTGCGGGTCTTCCAGGGCATGGACTTTCATGACATCTTCTGCCTCTTTCAAATGGAGGTATGGCAATGTGTCCATGGGATTGAGCCCATAACGGACAATCCCCAGGTAAATCAGGGAGCGGGCAAGGTTTTCGGGATCTTTGCCGTTCCTGTACCATTCCGCTGCTAATGATATTATGGAATCGTCCGTGAAATCTACATAAGATTTATCCCTGGCTATGGTCAGCAACAAATTGTAATAAGACTGCACTTCCCCGGGACACCCAGATACATCCATTTGTTCCAAACTATCCAGGACAACCCGGGGCACGTGGTTCACCAGGCTATCCAGATTAGCCAGACGAGCTTGCATTGCGTGCTGCCTGATTGCCGTATTGCAGGAAACCAGCAGCAACAAGCCAAGCAGTATCCACAGGAATTTTCTCATGATTATCCTGCTTAATTACAAAAATCGCTGAATTTGACTATTTTTGTTAATTCCATTTTAAAACACATATCCTACTTGTTATGAAAAGAATTGTTCTTGTTTTTTCTCTTCTCTTTCTTTCTTCTTTATGGTACAACAGTTCTGCCTGCACCGTTGTGGTTGCCGGTAAAAAAGCGACTGCTGACGGCAGTGTGTTGAATTCCCACACAGATTGTGGTCCCGATAACCGCGTACGCATTATCCCCGGACAAAAATTCAAAAAAGGAGCCATGGCTCCCGTATTTTGGGGTTTGCTGGACAATACACGTCCCACAGACGATTTTGGGGAAATCCTGGGATATATTCCTCAGGTAGAGCAGACGTATACGTATTTTCATTCTGCCTATTCCCAGATCAACGAGCACCAGCTGAGCATTGGGGAAAGTACTACCAACCAACGGCCGGAACTGGAGCTGACTAAAGGCGAAGGCGACCAGATCATGACCATAGAACAGGCACAGGCCTTTGCACTGCAACGCTGCAAAACGGCCCGGGAAGCCCTGGACCTGATGACCCACCTGATGGAAACGTACGGTTTTCTGCCTTCCTGCGGAAAAGACCCCGAGCTGGTCACCCTGGCCGATCCCGACGAAGTCTGGATCCTGGAATTTTTTGCCGTGGGCAAAGGATGGAAAAAAGATAGCGGAAAGCTTGGTTGCATTTGGGCTGCCCAACGCCTGCCCGATGACCACGTGGCCGTCATTTCCAACTGGAGTGTGATCAAAGAAATAGACCTTTCCAAACCGGAAGAATTCAAAGCCTCTTCCAACTACATGAGCGTTGCCATTGAGAACGGATGGTACGATCCCAACGGAACCATGCCTTTTATCTGGAGCAATGCTTACGCAGGTATTACGCCGAGGGAAGCCCACACCCACCGCCAATGGCTCTTCAACGCCTTGTACAACCCCGGCCTTCCGGAACTGCCTCCGCGCTGGACTAGCAATCCGTACCAGAACCTGAACCAATACGGGCAGACCGTGGAGCCCATTGGTATGTATCCCTTCTCTTTTAAACCCAACAAACTCTTTACCATTCAAGACATTATGGAGTTCCAAAGGAGTACGTTCACCGGCACCATCTACGACAAAGAGAACGATGCCGTATGGTATATCCCGGGGCCCAACAACACCCTGGTAAAGAGCCCGCTGGCTACCCCCTTCCCCAGCGACAACCTGCAAAAACTGCTGAAAACCAACAGACGCCGACTGGTATCGCGCGTGGACGGCGAATACGGCTTTTGCGCCCAATTGCGCAAAGACCTGCCCAACGGCATTGGTGGCATTTACTGGGTATTTGTGGACAACGCCTATACCTCGCCCTACATTCCGTTTTTCACCGGCGTGACCAAAACACCCGATGTTTACATGGAATACCACCCCGACCACTACTCAGACACGTCTGTGCGGTGGGCTGTGGACGTAGTGGACAACTTGCTCAACCTGTGTTACCAGGAAGCAAAAAAAGACCTGGTTCGCCTGCGGGAACCTATGGAGCAATCCTTCTTTGAAAAGAACAAACAAATAGAAAAACAATACCTGGCCCTGTACCGCAAGAACCCCAAAGCGGCCACCGAACTGCTGAACAACTACGCACAGGAATGTGCAGATACCATTATGGAAACGTACAGAACGCTGCGGAATACACTTTTTGAAAAATATACAAACAACAAATTAAGGTAATCATGAGCTTGAACAGAAGGAATTTTCTGAAGGCAGCCGGCGGGCTGGCCGCCCTTACGTTCATTCCACGCCCGGTCCTGGGAGGTAAAGGATTTATAGCCCCCAGCGACCAGCTGACCAAAGGAATCATTGGCGTGGGAGGTATGGGCAGGGAACATATAAAATACGAGGGCACACGTTTGGTAGCCGTCTGCGATGTGGATACCAAACACCTGGAAGCTGCCGTACAGATGGCTCCCGACCGCGTAAAAACCTACGAACATTTCATGGATCTGATTAAAGATCCCAACGTGGACATTGTACACATAGCTACCCCTCCGCACTGGCACGGCATTATGGCTGTAGAAGCCGCCAAGGCCGGCAAAGACATCTGGTGTGAAAAACCCATGACACGTACCATTGGAGAAGGCAAACGTGTGATGGAAGCGGTCAAAAGAAACGGACGCATCTTTAGGCTGAACACCTGGTTCCGTTTCAAGGACACGTTCTATGGCCTGGGCACTACTGTGAACCCGCTTAAAAAACTGGTACAGAGTGGTATGCTGGGATGGCCGTTGAAAGTAACCATATCCCGCCACACGGGATTTGACTGGAAATTTTACTGGACGGGAAAAGAAAACCTGGTACCCGAAACCGTTCCTTCCAACCTGAACTACGACCTGTGGCTGGGCCCTGCCCCCTACAAACCTTACAACGCCCACCGCGTACACCAGACCTTCCGCGGATACTGGGATTACGACGGTGGCGGCCTGTGCGACATGGGACAACATTACATGGACCCGGTCCAGTATTTTCTGGGCAAGGACAACGAAAGCCCCGTTAAGGTAGAAATAGACGCCCCGCAACAGCACCACGATGCCGTAGGTACGTGGCGCAGCATAACTTACACCTATGCAGACGGCTGCCAGATTGTGCTTTGGGGCGGAGACCACGGCAACCCCAACACACCCTACATTGAAGGCCCCAACGGAAACGTTTACCCCGGATTCCGTTGCGATATCCCGGACTGGCAGCTGAAACTGGCAGCCTATCCCGAGCCGGAACGCCAGGAAACCGATTTTCTGGAATGCGTTCGTACCCGCAAGCCGTTTGCCCTTAACGAAATCAACGGCTTCCGCAGCAGCACCCTGGTAAACATTGGTGCCGTTGCCCTGCAACTTAACCGTACGCTACGGTTTGATTCGGAAAAACTGGAATTTATTGACGATGCCGCTGCCAACCGGTTGATGAACCAACCCATGCGCGGCCCC
>Ga0265293_10005749_pt1 | contig 20458 bp, 33 predicted proteins | sample Munlanlewell138R_FD_192505 | JGI IMG/M metagenome (GOLD analysis project Ga0265293, IMG submission 192505) | Leachate microbial communities from a municipal landfill in Southern Ontario, Canada - Leachate well 138R | ecosystem: Engineered > Solid waste > Landfill > Unclassified | place: Canada... | reverse complement strand
GTGATTTTGGAAGGCAAGGGAAAAGAACCGAAAGGCGGCCGCATTTTCGGCCCGGTGGCCAAAGAGCTGAAAGCCAGAGGATATGACAAAATCGCCGCTATGGCCGAGGAACTCATATAAAATCAATTTTAAATTTTTAGGATGAAGATTATTAAAGGCGACAATGTGTTGGTGATATCGGGCAAGGATCGTTTAAAGACCGGCAAGGTTTTGCGGTCTTTGCCGGCGGTGGGACGGCTGGTGGTGGAGGGCGTGAATGTCGCCAAAAAGAGCCGGCGGCCGAGAAAGCAGGGGGAAAAAGGCCAGATTGTTTCCCTGCCGATGCCGATTGACGCTTCCAACGTGAAACTGCTGTGCCCCAAATGCGGCAAGCCGGCGCGGGTGGCATACAAGGCGGCGGAAGGACGCAATCCCAAAGAAAAGAACAAGACCAGAATTTGCAAAAAATGTTCGGCCGAAATTTAGCGAGCGGTTGAGGAAATTATCTTTTATTATGGCGGGCTTATACGAAAAATATAAAAAGGAAACGGTGCCGGCGCTGGTGAAGCAGTTCGGCTGGCGCAACGAAAATCAGGCGCCGCGCCTTGAAAAGGCTACGGTCAATTGCGGTTTCGGCCGGATGGTTTCGGGAAAAACAAAGGATGAGCAGAAAAAGATCCAGGAAGCGATTGCCCGCGATTTGACGCAGATTTGCGGCCAGCGCGCGGTGATTTGCGCGGCGCGCAAGTCAATTGCGGGGTTTAAGATCCGCGAAGGGCAGAGCGTCGGCGCCAAGATCACTTTGCGCCGCCGCCGGATGTATGATTTTTTGGAAAGAGCGATTACCGTCGCCCTGCCGCGTACCCGCGATTTTCAGGGAATTCCTTCCAAAAACGTGGATCGGGACGGCAATTTGACTTTCGGGATTAAAGAACACATCGCGTTTCCGGAGGTTTCTCCCGAAAAGATAAATTTCATTTTCAGTTTTGAAGTTACCGTTACCACCACGGCGCGCAACCGCGAGGAAGCGCTGGCGATGTTTAAGTCATTGGGGTTTCCCATCAAGAAAGATTGACTGCCGGGATTGAATAATTTTTAAACTTTTCGTTTTTAATTTTAAATTTGAAACATGGCGACAAAAGCGCAAATCGCAAAATCCAAACGAACACCGAAGTTCAAATCACGCGTGGTGCGGCGGTGTTTCCGTTGCGGCCGAAAGCATGGCTATATGAGAAAGTTCGGATTGTGCCGGATATGCTTCCGCGAAGCGGCCAATCAGGGATTGATTCCCGGCGTGGCCAAAAGCAGTTGGTGATAAAAAATTAAAAATAAACATTAAAAAATCAAAATTAAGGAAAATTGCATATCGTTGAAATTTTTTGCAAAAAATTTCAACTCCGAAACTTTTATTTTGATATTTCAATTTTAAATTTGAAACATGGATAAAGTAGCAGACATGTTAACCGTGATTCGTAACGCGCAAGCGGCCGGCAAACCGGCGGTTGCCGTTCCTTATTCCGCGTTAAAATACAATATTGCCAAGATTCTGGAAAGGCGGGGCTATGTCGCGACGGTGGAAAAAAGAAGCCGCAAGGCGAAAAAAAACGGCAAAGCGCGCCCTTGTCTGGAGATTTCTTTGAAATATGTTGATAGCGTCCCCGCGATCACCGGATGCGAGAAAGTTTCCCGGCCCGGCCAGCGGATTTACGTTCCCGCCAGCGATATCAAGAGGGTCAAGCAGGGCAAGGGAATCGGCATCATTTCCACTTCCAAAGGATTGATGACCGAATATGATGCCAAGAAACAAAATATCGGCGGCGAAATACTGTGCCAGATATGGTAAAACCAAATTTAAATTTCAAGAAATTATGAGTCGAATTGGTAAAAAACCGGTAAATATTCCCGCGGGAGTGACAGTGGAGGTAAGCGGCGATGAGATAAAGATCAAGGGCGCCAAAGGCGAATTGTCGCGCCGTTTCGGGTCCAAAGTTGCGATTGTCCGGGAAGGGGACGCGCTGAAAGTTTCGCCCGCCGAGGGAAGCAAGGCCGCCCGCGCCATGTGGGGCACCGTCAGAATGCACTTGGCGAATATGGTCCAAGGGGTTTGCGCCGGTTTTGAAAAGCAACTGCAAATTGAAGGAATCGGCTATCGGGCCGCGGTTGAGGGGAAGGATTTGGTTTTAAATATCGGGTTCACCCATCCGGTGAGGATCGCCGCGCCGGCCGGTATTGCGTTTAAAGTGGAAAAGAACATTGTTACGGTTTCGGGTTGCGACAAGGAAACGGTGGGAAAGATTGCCGCGCAGGTCCGCCGGGTGCGCCCGCCGGAACCATACAAAGGCAAAGGCATCCGCTATGTCGGCGAAAACGTCCGGCGTAAGGCGGGCAAAAAAGCCGCCGGGGCTTCCAAATAATTAAAACGAAAGAAAAACGGAAATCTATGAGCATCAGCAACAAAACACGCCATAAATTCGTGAGAAGAGCCAATCGCCACCGGCGGGTGCGCGCCAGGATTGCCGGCACCGGCGAAACGCCGCGGCTTTGCGTTTTCCGATCAAATCGGCATATTTTCGCCCAGTTAATTGATGATCGCCGGGGAAAAACTTTAGCCGCTTGCGGCGACGGGGATGTGAGTGCCGAACAGACCGCGGAAAAAAGCGATTTGTCGGGAAAATGCGCTTCGGCGTTTGCGGTCGGGCGCCGGATCGCCCGCCTTGCCGCCGAATTGAAAATTTCCCGTGCGGTGTTTGATCGCGGCGGTTACCGCTATCACGGCAGAGTCAAGAGTTTGGCGGAAGGCGCGCGCGGCGGCGGATTGAAATTCTAATTTTAAATTTTCATTTTTACTTTTTAATTTGAACATGGAAGCATCACAAACAACTCCAGTTAAAAGCGAAGCGGCAAAGCCGGCATTCAAGCCGTTCCCGTCCGCCGGTGCGCGGCCGCAATTTAACCGCAATCGCCCGGGGCAGGGCGGCGGTTCGTCTCGGTTTGGCGCCGGGCGTTTCGGCGGCCGTGGCCGCCAAGGCGGCGGGCGGCGCGATGATGGCGGACGGAAAGACGAATTTGATTCCAAATTACTGGACTTATCCCGCGTGTCGCACACGCGGGCGGGCGGGCGCCGTTTGCGTTTCCGCGCCATTGTGATCAGCGGCAACAAAGCCGGCAAGGTCGGTTTGGGCGTAGCGTCGGGGCTGGATGTGGCGCAAGCGGTGGAAAAAGCCACGGTGCAATCAAAAAAGAAGATGATTGTTGTGCCGACGGCCGGAGGAACGATTTCCCGCGAGGTGGCGGCCAAAGTCGGGCCGGCGCGGGTGATCATCAAGCCGCAACGCAAGGGCCGCGGATTGATGGCCGGCGGCGTGGTACGCTTGCTCTGCCAGCTGGCGGGGATCAAGGACATTTCTTCAAAAATGCTGGGCACGACCAAAAACAAACTTAATAACGCCCGTGCGGTGATGAGAGCTTTTGAAGATTTGTCGCGGCAATCGCGGAAGGACTCCGCGCAAAATCCGGAGCCGGGGGCCCAAAACAAAATTGAGGCCGAAAAAGAAAATCCGAAAAATTCACCGGCCGCGGACGGAGCGGCGAAAGTTTCGCAGTAGGTTTAATAATTCCATGCAGATACATCAATTAAAAAATTCTTCCGGCGCCAAGACCCGAAAACGAGTCGGCCGGGGAGGCAAACGAGGCACCTACTCGGGCCGGGGAGGCAAGGGCCAAACCGCCCGCGCGGGGAGAAATTTCCGCCCGATAATCAGGGAAGTGTTGAAGCGCTATCCGAAACTGCGCGGCCATCGCAACCGCGCCGCGGGTTTGACGGCTTTTGCCGTCAATCTTGCGGTGTTGGAGGCCGGATTTGAAAACGGCGCGGCCATTGATCCCCGGGTTTTGATTGAGAAAAACATTGTGCGTTGCGCCGGCGGCAAAACTCCCCGGGTGAAAATACTGGGGCGCGGAGAGATCTCAAAAAAATTCAATATCTCGGGATGCGAGATTTCGGCGGCGGCAAAAGCGAAGATTGAGAAAGCCGGCGGCGTTGTCAACTAAGCCGTTTTGCCGCCAAGTGGCGGAGCATTTTCTTAAAATAAAAATCAATGTGGTACCAGGCGATCCTTCAGCCGTTTAGAGTGAAAGAACTGCGCAACAAGATATTTTTTGTGCTGGGCGCATTCGCGGTTTTTCGTTTGATGGCCAACATTCCGATCACCGGCGTTGATACGGTCCAATTAAAGCAATTCTTCGGCGAATTCGGGATTTTCCAGCTGTTGGGCGCGTTCACCGGCGGTTCGCTGGATCGTTTTTCGGTCGCGATGTTGGGGCTGGGGCCTTACATCACCGCGATCATTATTTTTCAATTGATGACGATGATTTTTCCGGCGCTGGAAAGGCTTTATAAAGAAGAGGGTGAAGCGGGCCGCGCCAAATTTAACCAATACGCGCGCATTGCCACCGTGCCGCTGGCGTTATTGCAGGGGTTTGCGATGATCGCCCTGCTTTCCGGGCCGAACGTGGGTATTTTGCATTTTGATTCGTTGCTGGAAAAGATCGCGGCGCTGTTTTCCATCACCGCCGGTGCCCTGCTTTTGATGTGGATCGGGGAATTGATGACGGAAAAGGGGATTGGCAACGGGGTGTCCCTGCTGATTTTTGCCGGCATTATGGCCGATTTTCCGCGCAACATCCGCCAGATGATTGAAGTCTACGATTCTTCTATGGCGCTCGGATACATCGCGTTTTTCGTGATGGCGGCGGCGATGGTGGCCGCGGTGGTGCTCGTGAACGAAGCCCGGCGGAACATTCCCGTTTCTTACGCTAAGCGAATGCGGGGCACGAAAATGACCGGCGGCGTTTCCACCTATCTGCCGCTCAACATCAACCCCGCCGGCGTGATTCCGATCATTTTCGCGCTTTCCATTTTGATCTTTCCGCCGATGGTGGCGCAATTCTTCGCGTCTTCCGGAGGATGGGTCGGCGATGCCGCCCGCGCCGTGGAAGGACTGTTTGCCATGGACGGCGCATTCTATATGATTTCTTATTTCGTGCTGGTGGTGTTGTTCACTTATTTTTACACCGCGGTGACTTTTGATCCCAAGCAAATTTCAAAAAACTTGCAAAAAATGGGCGGGTTCATTCCGGGTATCCGCCCGGGACAGCCGACGGCGGATTATTTGCGCTATATTTTAAACCGGGTTCTGCTTTTGGGGGCGGTGTTTCTGGGCTTGATCGCGGTGATGCCGCAGATTGTCGGACCGTTCACGGGAGTGACTTCATTTTCGTTCCTGATCGGCGGCACGTCGCTGTTGATCGCGGTGAGCGTGATTTTGGAAACCGCGCGCCAAATCAAGGCGCAGCTTCAAATGCGCGAATATGAAAATTTTTAATCGGGCAATTTTAAAAAATCTCAACGGCAATCAAATCCAAAAAGCAATCCTGCTTTTTGGGCCTCCCGGGGCGGGCAAGGGCACGCAGGCCGAGCTTTTGGCGTCAAAATTTTATTTTTACAATTTGGATACCAGCCGGGTGCTGGAAGAAAAATTCAAAAACGCCAAACCCGGCGCGCAGGTCAAGATTCATAATGCCGTTTATCCGGTGGCCGACGAGCTGGCCAAAAGAAAGAAAGGCGTGCTTTGTTCGGTGGAGTTCACGGCCTTTTTGATGAACAAAAGGATTGCCGAAATTCACGGCTTGGGGAAATCGCTCATCTTGTCGGGGTCTCCGCGATCGCTGGCCGAGGCCGAGATTGAAATGCCGTTTTTGGAAGAACTTTACGGCAAGGAAAACATCCACATTTTGTTTCTTGATTTGCCGGCGGAGCAGACGATTTTCCGCAACAGCAATCGCCGCATTTGCGAATTGATGCGCCATTCCATCTTGTATATTCCCGAAAACGCCAATTTGAAGCGCTGTCCGTTGGACGGTTCGCGCTTGATGCACCGCGACTTGGACAATGTTGAAACCATCAAGGTGCGTTTGGAAGAATTTGAGCAGACCGCCGCGCCGTTGGAAGATTATTACCGCCGGCACGAATATAATTTGAAAAAAATCAACGCTGATCAATATGTGGAAAATGTTTTTGACGATATTATTGCCGCGCTGGGGCCGGGTTTTAAAGTTTATGAAATGTAATTAAACGCCCCGAAGGGGGCGTTTTGCGATTGCCGATGATCAAAATCAAAAGTCCGGAAGAAATCGGGATTATGGCCGAAGGCGGGCGCCTTTTGGCGGCCGTTTTGGAAGAACTGAAAAAGAAAACCGCGGCAGGAGTGTCCACCAAGGAGCTGGACGATCTGGCGGTTTCCCTGATCGCCGCGGCCGGCGGCCGGCCGTCTTTTTTGGGCGAAGGCGGCTATCCGGCGACAATCTGCGTTTCCATCAACGATGAAGTGGTGCACGGCGTGCCGTCTCCGAAAAGAATTATCAAAAACGGCGACATCGTGAGTTTGGACGCGGGGATGGTCCACCGCGGTTTTCACTCCGATATGGCGGTTACCGTGGCGGTGGGCGAGGTTGATCCGGAATTGCGGCGGATGATCAAAGCGGCTAAAAAAGCGTTAAAATACGCCATTAAAAAGGCGCGTCCGGGAAACACCTTCGGAGATGTGGGCAACACTGTTGAACGCTACGTGGAAAGCCAGGGGTTTCACGTGGTGCGCGATCTGTGCGGACATGGCATCGGCAAAAAATTGCACGAAGATCCGCAAATCTTGAATTACGGCCGCCGCCATCGGGGGCCGGTCATAAAAGAAGGTATGGTTTTTTGCGTTGAGCCGATGATCACCGCCGGCAATCCGGAGATTATTTTGGCATCGGACAAACAAGCCTATAAAATCAAAGACGGCAGTCCCGCGGCCCATTGGGAACACACTCTGGCAATCGTCAATGGCGCCTGCCGGGTGCTCACTGCCTTCCCCGATACGGAGGACAAAGAGGATTGAAAAACGGAGCAGTCTCCGTTTTTTTGTTAAACGGGCGGGTTTGTGATAAATTGATAATGAGATTTAAACGTGATTTCAATATGAAAAAAAATCAATGCTGTCCGTCGCAATTGCGCTATGACGTGGTGTCCAAGGACTGGGTGGTGATCGCGCCGGGGCGCGGCAAGCGTCCGGAAGAATACAAACGGCAAAGAAAAATCATTGAAATGGATTTGCGGCAATGTCCGTTTTGCAATCTCACCGAGGCCGCCGATCCGCTTCTGGTTTTTTCCGCCGGGAAAATTGCCGCCAAAAAAACATTGCCCGGCGATTGGACGCTGGCGGTGATTCCAAATAAATTTCCGGCCTTCTATCCCATTACGGAGAAAAGCGTTTGCCAGTGGAAGATCGGGCCGGTCTACCGTTCAATGGACGCGGTCGGTTTTTGCGAAGTGGTGGTCACGCGCGATCACGATTGCCATCTCGGACTGATGGATTTGCCCGCGACCGAAGAAGTGGTGGCGGCTTACCAAACCCGTTATTTGGAATTGAAAGAGCACAAGCTGGTGAAATATATTTCAATTTTCCACAATCACGGCGCCGAAGCTGGCGCGTCCCAACCTCATCCGCATTCGCAAATTATTACCAGCCCGCTGATTGACGTTGATCTCTTGGGTGAATTGGAAAATTCAAAAAAATATTGGCGGACGCATAAAAAATGTCTGGCGTGCGAGATGAACAAGTTTGAACTCAAAGATCGTTCCCGCGTGGTCTGCGAGAACGCGGATTTCGTCGCTTCTTGTCCGTTTGCCTCCAAGACGGCGTTTAAAGTGGTGATCTCTCCCAAATTCCATTCGCCGCGGTTTGAGAATATTGATCCGGGACAGAGAAAATCTTTGACGCAAATTTTGTCGGCGGCGATCAAAAAAATCTATAAAGCCTTGGGTGATCCGGCGTATAATTTTTATCTGCATACCGCGCCTTGCGACCGCAAGGATTATTCCCATTATCATTGGCACCTGACCATCGTGCCCAAAACCGCGATTATGGCCGGCTTTGAAATGGGCACGCGCATTGAAATTTCCACCATTGAACCGGAGCGCGCGGCCGAATACCTCCGCGCCCAGTGATTCAAAGGATTTGCCCCTTGTGTAATCGCAAGGGGCAGACCTTAAAGTAAAGGAACTTTTCAAAAAAATGATTGATATTTTGAGAAAAATTTCAAAGTGTCATTATTGACATATCAATTCATTATGTAATAATAAATCATACATAATCATACAAAAAATATGCGCAATATCGTTACCATTTCATTGCCCAAGCAATTGGACGAACAAATCGAGAAAGAAGTGGAGTCCGGAAATTTCGCTTCTAAAAGCGAATTTGTCCGCTATTTGATCCGTTTGTGGAAAGAAGAAAAATTGGTCCGCGAAATCAAGCAAGCAGAAAAAGAAATAAAAGCGGGGCTAGTTAAAAAATTCAAATCAATGAAAGATCTAGAATAGCGCAAATTACATGGAGATTTATTATACTCCAAATTTTACGCGGGCAAGCCATAAATTGTTAGGCGAGATGAAAATCAAAGCGGAGGAAGCGATCAATATTTTCCGCGCCGACATTGACGATCCGCGCTTGCGGCTTCATAAACTGCATGGCCGTTTTCGGAATTGTTGGGCGTTTTCGGTGGATTATAAATATCGGATAATTTTCCGTTATGGCAAGGATGATGAAGTTATTTTGATTACTGTCGGCGACCACGATATTTATGATTGAGCGTTTGGTTTGTTTTACTTCATTTTGTTTTGTAATTTGGTTGACTTTTAGGTGTGCGATAGTATGCTTAAATCACGATTATCAATCATTCGAATCATTTGAATTATATATGAAAACATACACTTTCAGAGTTATTATTGAACCGGACGGCAAAGCCTTCCACGGCTATGTGCCGATTTTGCGCGGTTGCCATACCTGCGGCAAAACATTGGAGGAAACCAAAAAGAATCTGAAAGAAGCGATCAAGTGCCATGTCCAGGGGCTTGTCAGGGACGGCGAAAATATTCCGCAAGAGGAAAATGCATTTGAATTGGTGCAAACCTTCACCGATAAGGAACTGGCGTTGACTTGTTAAAATATGGCAAAATTGCCGGCGGTAAAAGCGCAAAAATTGATCAAAGTTTTGCTCAAACTCGGCTTTTCCAAGTATGGCCAGGTTGGTAGTCACGCGCAATTTAAACATCCCGGAGGCCGGCGGACCACGGTGCCGATTCATCAAGGAAAAGAGATTTCACCCGGGACGTTGCTGGCGATTTTAAAAGATATCGAAGTTTCAAAAGACGATTTTATAAAACTTTTGTAAAATTGCTACTACTTAAAATTTGATTTGATTAAATATTTCCTGTTGTGATTTCCATATTTCGGCTACGAAAAATTCGTCAGTCGTCGGCGGGTTTGGAGTAAAACGAGTTTTACTCCCGCAAGCTAAAGCCGAGTATGTCTCCTTCTTTCTTAAAATTAAAATATGAAATACATTGTGGGGAATTGGAAGTGCCATCCGGCCAACAGGATTGAGGCCAAAAAAATACTTTTGGGATATAAAAAGGGAATCAAGAAAAGCGTCAAGGCCAAGGCCGTGATCTGTCCGCCGGCGTGCTATTTGGAGCTGGCCAAAAAGATTTTAAAAAATTCCGCGGAGTTGGGCGGCCAGAATTGCCACTGGGAAGATGGAGCGTTCACCGGCGAAATTTCCGCAACGCAGTTAGAAAGTGCGGGTTGCAAATATGTGATTCTTGGCCATTCGGAGCGGCGGCATAAATTCGGCGAAACCGATCAGGCGATCAACAAAAAAATTATCGCCGCACTGACGGCGGGATTGGTGCCGATTTTTTGTTGCGGCGAAACCCGTGAACAGCGCATTGACGGGCAAATCACCGACATTGTGGAAACGCAAATTCAGGAAGGCCTGAAAGGCATTGACTTAAATTCCGCGCCGGTAATGATTGCCTATGAGCCGGTGTGGGCCATCGGCACGGGCCAGGCTTGCGATTCCGAGGAAGCCGCGGTGATAAGCCGCTTTATCAAAAACATTACCAATGAAAAAATTCCGCTGTTATACGGCGGGTCGGTTAATGCCAAAAACGCCGCGTCCTACCTCAAAGACGCCGGTTATGACGGTCTCCTCGTCGGCGGCGCCTCTTTGGACCCCAAAGAATTTTGCGCCATTGTGAGCGTTGTGGCCGCGCTCAAAACCGCCAAACCCGAAATTTAGTTTCTTAAAGTTGCGAATACGGACATTCCAACATTCTCAAGAATGTTGGAATGTCCTTTTAGATTGCGCGGATTATGTATTTTTGGTGATCGCTGAATTTATAGAATTTTCAAAGTCCTTGACATATTTTTTTTGATGTATTTTATGGGCAGGTCTTTAGGAGAGGAGTATTATGACTAATGGAATGGATGAAAAAGATATGGCGTTATTGGCCGGGAAGATTGGTTTATTCAGGAATAACAATAAATTGGCGGTTTTTATGGCAATTCATAAAAATGAAAATTGTAGCGCCAAAGAAGTTTCACAAAAAACCGGGCTACCAATAGCAGAGGTAAGCCGCGTTTTTACCGAACTGAAAAAGGAATATTTGGTACCGTTGGGGTGTCGAAGATCCTCATATTCCTTGACTGAACTGGGGAGAAATCTTGCCGAGATTATTGAAATTCTGGCAAGATTGGGACAGTCAAAGTTTATCGTTGGCTTTGAAAAGATGAAACTTCCCGTCTGAACCTGAAAAACAGACAAATAGCCGAAGCGAAAGCCGAGGCATTTTTTTATCTAAAGGGCAATCAGGTCATTGATATTTTGGGGCGAGGTGGTAGAATACAGAGGTGTGAAGCGAAAAGGGAAATGTTAAATACAAGCACAAGAAGAAAGAGTTAAGCGGAAAAAGAATGGAAGAATATAATTCCGACAATATTTTCAGGAACGGAAATTTTTTCAATCCCACGAAGGGGAATTTGAGCTTTGACGATGCCATCGGCGAGATTTTTGCGTATATGGCCGAAGAACCGCAACGGGAATATGAGATCGTGGTGGGATGCGATTCGGCGTCGCTGGAACAGCCGCATTTCCCGGCCACGATTGTGGTGCGGCGCATGGGCGCGGGCGGGCGGTTTTTTTTGAAAAAAATCAGTTATGGCGGCAAAAAGTTTTATAATTTCAAACAGAGAATTCTGCAGGAAGTTTTGCTTTCCTGCGAGCTGGCGCTGGTGTTGCGCGAAACTTTGGAAATGCGCAAACTGATTTTGCCCGACAATTTAAAATGGGATTTTTCCTACATTCACGCCGATGTGGGCGAACGCGGCGCCACGCGGGAGATGGTGCGCGAGGTTACGGGGTTGATCCGCGGCAACGGGTTTGAACCGATGATCAAGCCGTTTTCTTTTGCCGCGTCGGCGATCGCGGACAAATACACATAAAAATTTAAAAATCAAAAATCAAAATTGAACGCAAAATACGGATACAAAAATTAAAAGATAAGAATGTTGAATTTTCAAACCGAACGGTTTTTGTTATAATCAAGCTGTCGGAGCCGATAGTTCAATAATTTCAATCAATTTATGGCGAAAAAGGTAATTGATATTTTCCCGCCGCCGCGGCGTGCCGCGGACACAATTGATGCCGAGGAAATAAAGATGCCTCTGCCGGCGGATTTGCCGGAGGCGGGTTTTCCCGCCGGTAGCGACAGCGTTTTTAATGCTACCGTCCGCGAAGATCCGAAGCCGAAAATAACGTTTAACCGGGTATTTTCGGCGCCGGACCGCCGGAAAGATATTTTTACCAACGACGATGGCCCGGGATTTTTGAAAAAATGGGGATGGAAAATTGCCGCCGCCGCGCTCGCGGTGATGGCGGGAATGTATCTTTGGGATGCCAATTTTGCCCGCGCGGCAGTGAAAATATGGCCGCAAACCGAAAGCTTCGCGCGGGAAATGCACGTTTTGGTGGATTCGGCCATCGGCGAGATTGATACCGTGCGGGCGGCGGTGCCGGGATTTGTCATTTCGGCGGAAAGGACCGTTTCGGCGGATTCTCCGGCCACCGGCACGAAAAGCGCCCAGGGGAAGGCTAATGGTTCGGTCAAGATTTTCAACGATTACGGCAATACCCAGACTCTCATCAAAAACACCCGTCTTATGGCGCCGGTGGAAAAATTCCAGCCGCCGCTGGAAGGCGCGGAATCTCCCTGGTTTTTAATCGTGGAAACGGTAACGCTGGAAGCGAAGTCCTCGGCGGTTGTTGAAGTGGTGGCTGCCGCGCCGGGCGAAAAATACAATATTGAACCGTCAACATTTTCCATTCCCGGATTGGCGGGGACGCCGCAATACGCTTTCATCACCGCGCAATCGTTTGAGAGATTCACCGGCGGCTCCAATGAAATCGTTCCTCAGGTGACCAAGGAAGACTTGGAAAATGCCAAAATCGCGATCCAGGATTCGGCCAAGGAGGAAATCAAGAAAGAGTTAATTGCCAAGGCGCGGGAACAGGGATTGGAAATCACCGATGAAAATGAAATTAAATTTGATATCGGCGCGCCGGAAATCTCGGCCAAGGCTGGCGACAATGCGGCGCGAATCGGCGGGCGGGCGGCGGCAAAAGCGGAAGCGATCGCCTATCGGAAGGCCGATCTTGACGCACTGGGCAAAGAGTTCGTTTCCGGCCAGATTCCCGAGGGAATGATTTGCGAGGAGAGCAGTTTTAAAGTTCAATATGAAAGCGCCGGCATTGACAAAGAACAAAAGCTACCCTCGTTTGATTTGGCGGTGTCGGCGACAATATACGCGGGAATGCATCCCGAAGATTTAAAAAAAGGACTTTCCGAAAAAAAATCCGAAGAAGCGAAAATGTTTTTGATGAGCCGTCCGGGCACCAAAAACGCCGAGATTCGGCTGTCGCCGCCATGGCGGTTTAACGTGCCGCGCGATTTGGATCGGATTGACATTGAAACCATCTTTGAATAAACTGTTTCCTTGTAGCGGGGACACCGGAATCGGAGCGGTTGACTTTCAAACCGTTATCTGCTAGAATTTAAAATTGTGCCAATGACAAAACAAAGAGATCCCAGATTTCAAGGCCAAGTTTTTGAATCGTTGCCGGACGCAAAGTTTCGCGTCAGGCTTTCCGATGGGCGGGAAGTGCTTTGCCATCTGGCGGGAAAATTGAAAATGTTTCGCATCAAAATTCTTCCCGGCGACAACGTAACGGTGGAAATGAGTCCCTACGACAACGCCCGCGGAAGAATCGTTTATCGCGGCAAAGCCGCCAACTGACGCTTGCGGGCGAGTCTTGTCGGCAAAATGAAGATTATCGGTTAAAAAATATGAAAGTAAGAGCTTCGGTCAAGAAAATTTGCAAGGATTGCCAAATCGTGAAGCGTTCGCGGCGGGTTTACGTTATTTGCAAAAAAAATCCCAAGCACAAGCAAAAACAGGGGTAGCCGCGAGGGTCGGCATTGCGATGCGCACAAGGGATGGCGCGCACAGTTTTTTTGTTTTTAATTTTTTGATTTTAATTTTTAATTTGAAATATGCCACGGATAATCGGGGTTAACATCCCGGACAACAAGCAAATCGGGATTGCACTGGGATATATTTACGGGATCGGAAGATCTTCGGCGAAAGTGGTGCTGGCGGAGGCCAAGATTGATCCGGCGACGAAAGCCAAGGATTTGTCGCCTGAACAAATGAAACTCATTGAAGAGATTATCAAGAAGCGCTACCATGTGGAAGGCGATTTGAAGCGGGAGATTATGATGAATGTCAAGCGCTTGAAAGATATCGTTTCCTGGAGGGGAATGCGCCACTCGCGAAATCTTCCGGTGAGAGGCCAGCGCACCAAGACCAATACCCGCACGGTGCGGGGCAATGTGCGCAAAACCGCGGGTTCCGGCCGCAAGCCGGCCGCCAGCCCGACATAAAAATTAAAAATTGAAAAATCAAAAATCAAAATTAAGGAAAATTGTTTAAATTTTGTAAAACAAAATTTAAACAATATGATTTTCCATTTTGATATTTAAATTTTAAATTTACTACGATGGGTAAGAAGCATGTTGCCGTTCAAAATAAGGAAGACCTGCTGAAAGAGCGGGATGCGGTTGAAGCCAAGGTCAAGAAGGAATACACGGTCAAGAATCCGGCGCGGGCGCGCCAGGGGAAGGTTTTTATTTCTTCCACCTACAATAACACGATTGTTTCTTTCGCCGACGAAGGGGGCAATGTTTTGTGCGCCAAATCCGCGGGAAGCATCGGCTTCAAGGGCACCAAGAAAGGGACGCCGTTTGCGGCCTCCAAGGTGGCGGAAGCGGTGGCCGAGATCATCAAGAAGTTTTCGGTGGAACGGGTCAAGGTGATAGTGAAAGGTATCGGCTCCGGGCGCGATTCGGCGATTCGGTCGCTGGTGGCGCGGGGAATTGACGTGGCCGCGATCAAGGATGTCACGCCGGTCCCGCACAACGGATGCAAACCCCGCAAACCCCGCAAAGTTTAATTAATCATTCTTCAATGGAAACCAACGTTAAATGCAAAATTTGCCGGCGCGCCGGCGCCAAGCTGTTCTTAAAGGGTGCCCGTTGCTACAACCAAAAATGCGCGATGGTGCGCCGGGCGACGACCCCCGGCAAGAAAGGCAAGCGCCGTCCTCGTTCGTTGTCCGAATATGGCCGCGAACTGCGGGAAAAACAGCGGATGAAAGCGTGGTACAGTCTGCGCGAACAGCAATTCAAGAATTATGTCAAGGCGATTTTGGAGCAGAAAGGCCGGAATGCGGATTTGCCGCTGGCGCTGGTTGATTCCTTGGAGAGCCGTTTGGACAACGTGGTTTTCCGCCTGGGATTTGCTCCCTCGCGTTTGGCGGCCCGCCAGCTGGTGAGTCATAAGTCTTTCTTGGTCAACGGCAAGCCGGTTAATTTGCCGGCGCGCCGGATTAACAAGGGAGATGTGGTGTCGGTGGTGGCGCGCAAAGCGAGCAATGCCTATTTCACTCAGTTGAAACCCGCGCTCAAGTCCCAAAAACCGCCGTTATGGCTGTCTTTGGACGCGGACAAGATTGAGGGAAAAAGAGTGGGCGATCCCACGCTGGAAGAGGCAATGCCGCCGGCGGAGATCGGTTCCGTCTTTGAATTCTACGCCAAATAAAATTGATTATCAGTTATAAATTATTAATTATAGATGGTAGTTGATTAAAACATTTGATTGCAGTCGTTGAGGATATGGGCGCGGGCAGGATGGAATTACGCTCGATATCCTACGGCTTAACTTCTTAAAATTTAAAATATAAGCTTTAATTTTTAACTTTTATATTTTAAATTTTAATTTGGAATATGATTCCATTGCCTTTGACCCCAAAAGTAGTTGAAAGAAAAGGAAATTCGGCCTTGATTGAAATTGAAGCCCTTTATCCCGGATATGGCATCACCGTCGGCAACGCTTTGCGCCGGGTTCTGCTCTCTTCGCTGGAAGGCGCGGCGGTGACCCAGGTCAATATCAAGGGGGTGCCGCATGAGTTTTCAACCATTCCCGGAATTTCCGAAGACGCGATTGCATTGATGATCAACATCCGCCAATTGAGGTTTTCCATTGTCGGCGACGAGCCGCAAACCTGCGTGTTGAAAGCCAAGGGGGAAAAAGAAGTCACCGGAGCGGATCTGGAATTGCCCTCCCAGCTCACTTTGGCCAATCCCGGCGTGCATATTGCCGATCTTACTTCCAAAACGGCGAAGCTGGAAATGGAAATCAAGGTGGAAAAAGGGACGGGCTACCTTTCAAAGGAATCGCGGATGGGCAAAGAAAAATTGGAGATCGGCGCGATTGCGATTGACGCGATGTTCACGCCGGTGAAAAAAGTGGGATTCAAAACGCAAAATATGCGCGTGGGGGATCGCACGGATTTTGACAAAGTGATTTTTGACATTGAGACCGATGGCACGATCACGCCGGAGACCGCGTTTTCAAGGGCGTCCGAGATTTTGGTGAATCACTTTGATATGTTCAAGAACGCTTTTACCGCATGATTTTGAATTTTGAATTAACTTTCTATGTACAAAAGAATCAAGGGCAAAAAATTCAGCCGAAAAACCGATCAGCGCCGGGCGTTTATGAAATCGCTGGCGGTCAATCTGGTGATGCAAGAAAAGATCAGAACCACGAAAATTCGCGCCCGCCAGGCCGCGTCAATGGTGGAAAAGTTGATTACCAAGGCTAAGAAGGGCGATTTGGCGTCGCGCCGCGCGCTGGTATCCGTTTTGAATCCCGCCGCGGCCGAAAAGCTGGTCAAATCAATCGCTCCGCGGTTCAAGGATCGTGTCGGCGGATACACGCGGGTGATCAAGATTGCGCCGCGCGTCGGCGACGGCGCGCCAATGGCGATGGTGGAGTTGCTTGACCGGCCGGCCGAAAAAACGCCTGCCGCGCCGGAATCCGGCAAAAAAGCGGAGAAGAAAAACAAAGCGGAAAAACCCAAAAAAGAGAAAACCGCCAAGCCGAAAAAAGAAGAGAAATAAGCTAAAACGAGCCAATATGATTTCCACGAAAAGAGAAACCCATACCCTTGATGCTTCCGGAATTGCCCTGGGGAAGCTGGCCGCGAACGTTGCGGTGATTCTGCGGGGAAAAAACAAGCCGGGATTCGTCAAGAATGTTGACGCCGGCGATTTTGTCGTGGTCAAGAATTTTGCCGGTGTCAAAATCACGGGCAGAAAATTTGAAGAGCGCAAATATTACCGCTACAGCGGCCACATCGGCGGATTGAACGAAACGCCTTTGCCGAAACTGATGAAAGAAAATCCCGCCGAAGTTTTGCGCCGGGCGGTTTATCGCATGCTACCCGACAATAAATTGCGCGACAAAATGATCAAGCGGTTAACCGTTAAACAATAATATGGCAGAAACCATTGAAAAAAAACCGGCGGCGAAGCCTGCCGTGAAAGTTGCGGCCAAAAAACCGGCGGTAAGCAAGCCCGCGGTGATCAAAAAACCGGCGGCGAAGCCCGCCGCGGCCGCGCCGGCAGTTGTTGCCGTGAAAGAACCGGCGGCGAAGAAAACGGAAAAATATTATGAAGCCGTGGGGCGGCGCAAGACCGCGACCGCGCGCGTGCGTCTCTACACCAAGGGCGACAAAGAATTTATGGTTAACGGCCATCCGTTCGGCCTTTATTTCAAGGGGGCGGAGTTCAAAAACGTGGTTGAGTCGCCGCTGGTGAAAATGAATTGCACCGACCGTTTTCGCGTTACCGCAGTGGTCAAAGGCGGGGGAGTCAACGCTCAGGCCGAAGCCTTGCGCCACGGGATTACCCGCGCGCTGGTGCTGTTTAACGCCGATTTCAAGAAACGCCTGAAAAAATCCGGCTACCTCACCCGTGATCCGCGGATGAAGGAACGCAAGAAACCCGGCTTGAAGAAAGCCCGCCGCGCCCCTCAGTGGGCGAAGCGCTAACGCGCCAGTTAATAGTTTATACTAAATAGTTGTTAGAAGAATTCAAATACAAAGAAAGCCGCCCCGAACGGGGCGGCTTTTGCTTGACATTGATTTATAGTGTAATATAATTATTACATATTTATGCTTTTTTGTAATTATTTTATTACACTATGGAAAACATTAAGAAAAGGATTTTATTCAATGATTTGGTGAAATATTTTGGCAATAAAGAGGCGTTGGTGATCACCGGTATGAGGCAGGTAGGCAAAACCACCCTGTTGCGCCAGGTTTTTGACTGGGTGGGCGACTGCCCCAAGTTGTGGTTTGATTTTGAAAATCCGCTGGATGTAAAGTTCTTTGAAGATATTGACTATAATAATGTCTATAAAAATCTGGAGAAAACGGCTAAAAAATCCGCTCGATCGCGATTGACGGTTTTCATTGACGAGATCCAAATTTATCCGGAGGCAACTAAAATTATCAAATATTTGATTGATCATTACCGCGTTAAATTTATTGTTACCGGATCATCAAATTATTATTTAAAAAATTTATTTCCCGAGTCGCTTTCGGGTAGAAAATTTCTTTTTGAATTGCCAACTCTTAGTTTTCGGGAGTATTTGTATTTCAAGGGCAAAATCGAAGAAAAAGAAGCGTTAACCGGTGAAATATCAAAAGCTTTGCGCAACAGCGATATTTTCAATCACAAGAAATTTGAAGCTGATTATGATGATTTTGTCCATTATGGAGGATTTCCCGCGGCGGTGCTGGAAACCGATTTTGATGTTAAAAAACAAATTTTAAAAAATATTTTTTCCTCTTTTTTTGAAAAAGATTTAAAGATATTATCCGACTATAAAGACATTCAAGAGCTTCGTGATTTATTGTTGCTTTTGGCGCCGCGGATCGGATCGCTTATAGACGTTACCAGGTTGGCTTCGGAGTTGGGGACAAACCGCCCCAAAATATACCGTTATTTGGAATTTTTGCAGGGGGCTTTTGTCATAAAATTATTGCCTCGCCACGCAAAAACCATTGACAAGGCGGTTGCGGGCGGCCGAAAGGCATATTTTAGCGATACCGGATTATTGCAGGTGATGGGTGGCGTTAATGATGCTCAATTGTTTGAAAACGCGGTGATTAATCAGTTGTTTGGATATGGGAAGGTTAGTTTTTATAACAAGCGCAACACCGCCGAGATTGATGCCATTCTTGATAAAAAAATCGCTTTTGAAATCAAGCTTACCGGCACTCCCCAAGATGTTTTGCGATTGCAAAAATTGGCCGCGGACGTCAAAATACCGGCGCAATACGTGATTTCCAAGAAATTCGCCGAAGGCAAAAATTTCATTTCACCGGTGGTTTTATGAAGCATCTTATCGGTTTAAAGATTTTTCAAGCCGCCCCGTTCGGGGCGGCTTTGTAACTGTTCACAATTTTGAGCGGCGTTGATTGATAAGCGGCAACATGACTCTGAAGAATGATTGGCCGGGATTCTGGCGCAATTGGGTTTCGATCACCGAAGTGTTGACCTCGTGTGCCTTGGCGCCGTCAATCGAGCGGGAACCGCCGAAAATTTTGCGCATCACTACTTGCTTGCGGATGGCGCGTTCGGCGTTTTGTTCTCGGTGTTGCTGTCGCTCTGGCGCCGCTCCAAACAGAACTTCTTTGCCGGATACCGGCAGTTATTGGAAGAATCCCGCGCCCTGCGGGCGCTACCCCAGTGAGTGGTTACATAATAGAAATGTCATACCTTGGATTTGGATAGAAGCATCATAGCTGAAAAAATTTTGGCGGGGGAACAAAAAACGGGGGAGGCCCCGTTTTTTTTATTTACCCGCCAGAATACCTCGGGGCTTTGCCCCGGGGATGAATGGCGGGGGAAACAAACTTTTCCGATCGCGTAGCGAAGCGGAGCGCCGGAATACGTCGGGGCTCTGCCCCGGCGTAGTTTATTGCGTTATTGGGAATAAAAATGTTTACGCAGATCGTTTTCGGGGATATATCTGGCGGCTTGATTGAAGATCGCTTTTAATGTCCCTTTATCCAATTCGGAATGATTCGGGATAGTTAAAGCTTGTTGATGGTTGCTTATTATCCGTTTCAGTTTGACGTGACTGCCTTTTTGACTGTTGATAACAAAACCAAAATCACCAAAAATTTTGATGAGCTCTTTGCCGGAGATAACTTTCAATTTAGGCATATACGGCGCTACCCAACTCCATATTGAGCAAAATTGACGGATTGGGGGCAAGGTCAAGTTCGGATAAGTCTTGATCTTCCAAATGCAATTCCACCGCTTCTTTAATATTTTTGGCCAGCTCGTCAAGGGTTTTAGCTTGAGTGACAACCGGAAAATCAATGCCTTGCGCCACATAGTATTCATCGCCCTTGTAGATGTGAAATTGAATGATGTTTTTCATAAGGCCATGGTATCAAAAGCAAACAATCAAGTCAACCAAATTTTTTGTCAAATGATAATAGAAATGTCATACCTTGGATTTGGATAGAAGTATCATAGCTGAAAAAATTTTGGCGGGGGGAACAAAAAACGGGGGAGGCCCCGTTTTTTTTGTTGCATTACGCAATTTTATTGAAATCTTTGGCGGAGATTCCCAAATCATCAAAAATGCTGGCTAAAGTTTTGCGCTTCAGCGGTTTGCTTCCGTGATTTGGGATTGTGGTTTGCCGGCCGTCTTTATCGCGGCGCCAAATTTCATGGCTACCTTTGGTTTTACGGGCGCAATAGAAGCCGAGTTTTTTGGCGACCCGGGAAATCTGCTTGTAATTTGCCGCAGGGAATTTGGGCATCAAGCTTGGATTAAAATCGGCAAATTGACGACCAATTTGGCGTCTTCGCCAAAAGAGACATTGGAAACCGCCTCATTATGTTCCTTGCGGATTTCAAGATGCGCTTTGATTACCGCTTCAATGTTTTCCAAGACTTGCGCGTAGGTTTGGCCTTCGGCGTGGCATCCTTGCAGAGATGGACAATACGCAAAAAAACCGCCTTCTTCCATCGGTTCAATTTCAACGGGATAAAGTAACAGCTTACGAGTTTTTTTTGTCATGGAAACCGTAGAAATTAAGTGATTGATTAACA
>Ga0265293_10005748_pt1 | contig 20459 bp, 15 predicted proteins | sample Munlanlewell138R_FD_192505 | JGI IMG/M metagenome (GOLD analysis project Ga0265293, IMG submission 192505) | Leachate microbial communities from a municipal landfill in Southern Ontario, Canada - Leachate well 138R | ecosystem: Engineered > Solid waste > Landfill > Unclassified | place: Canada... | reverse complement strand
AGATGCTGGAACTGATGGCAAAGAAGTAACATTCCAAGTAAGTGAAGGTTTTATTCAGTGGCAATATATAGGAGAATCTGCCTGGACCAATCTAGTGGAACTTTCAACCTTAATAGGGCCTAAGGGAGATGCTGGAACTGATGGCAAAGAAGTAACATTCCAAGTAAGTGAAGGTTTTATTCAGTGGCAATATGTAGGAGAATCTACATGGACAAACCTTATTGAAATAGCGACACTTATAGGTAAACAAGGTGTTGGGATTTTAGAAACAAAGATCAATGAATTCGGCGAACTTATTGTCATCTATACAGATGAAACACAAGTTAATTTAGGTATACCTATTGTTTTATATACAGTTCAGTTTAAAGACTATAATGGCAATATACTTGATGTTCAAAGAGTAGCTTTCAAGCAAAGTGCTACTGCACCATTTGACCCTACAAGAACCGGTTACACTTTTAGTGGTTGGAGTGATGATTATAGCTCAATAACAAGCGACTTAATAGTATTTGCCACTTACAATGAAAACACATATTCAGTTTCATTTGAATCAAATGGCGGTACAGCCTATGAAACAATTAATAATGTATCACACGACTCAATAATTATATTACCAATACCTGAAAAAGAAGGCTATCAATTTAAAGGGTGGTATTTAAATAATAATATAAATGCTAGTCCATTTTATGAAGATAGTAGAATAACAAGAAACTTAATACTTTATGCACGATGGGAAATCAAAGAACATCTTGTTACTTTTGTAAATGACGACAATAGTATTTTGTTTGCTCAGTATATTAAACATGGTACAAGCATCATTGCACCATCAAATCCAAGTAAAGAAGGCTACACTTTTATTGGATGGGACAAAGAATTTAATCAAATTACAAATGAACTAATTATTAGAGCTTTGTATACTATAAATTTTTATGATGTTAATTTTGATGTTGCCGGAGGCCATCCAATACCAAGTATATCGGCTTCCTATCAATCCTTAATCACATTACCAAGCCCAACAAAAGAAAGTTATGTATTCTTACGATGGGAATTAGAGGGAACTACCTTTGATGAATTAACACCAATAATCAATGATATAACATTGTTGGCTGTTTGGACACCTTATGTGGAATATCAAATTACTTTTGATACTCAAGGTGGAGATCTATTAGAAAATCAAATAGTACCAACTTATTCAATAGTTAAAAGCTTACCAAGCCCAACAAAAGTTGACTATGTTTTTGATGGTTGGCTCCTTAATGATGTTTTAATAGAAACTCCATTTGAATATACTTATAATCAAGACATTACTTTAGTGGCAAAATGGAAAGGACTATCAGATGGTATTGAATTTGAAATTATTAATAGCGAAGCCATTATTCTTTCTTATATCGGTAGTGAAACAAATATAGTTATCCCTGATACTATTGAAGGTTCACCAGTAACTACTATTGCAGCCAATGCCTTCAAAAACAATCAGACTTTAGAGAACATTGCTTTAGGAAGCTATGTTGCAACAATTGGTGATTATGCATTTTCTAATATCGTATCTTTAAAAAGTTTAGTTTTACCTAATCAAGCAAAAACAATCGGGGTAGGAATTTTAAAAGATTCCAACTCTTTTGAAACTTTAACTTTATCTAGTGAAGCTCCATATGATTTAAAGTATTATTTTGGAAATGATATTAATTTTGTTCCCACTTCATTTTATAAGATTAAATATGCGAATGGAGGAACCTTTATTAATAACATATTATTTAATGAGGATATGAAAGGTGCTACATTAGAGCTAGCAACAGATTTAACAAGTATTACAAATAACCAATTTGAAGAATCAGTTTATTTAACAAGTATAATTATTCCTGAGGGTGTAACAAGCATAGGGTTTTCTGCATTTATAGGTTGCACAAGTTTAACAAGCATCACGATTCCTGAGAGTGTAACAATTATAGGAGATGGTGCATTCTCTTTCTGCACAAGTTTACCAAGCATCATGATTCCTGATGGTGTAACAAGTATAGGGGGTTCTGTATTCGATTATTGCGCAAGTTTAACAAGCATCACGATTCCTAAGGGTGTAACAAGTATAGGGTCTTCTGCATTCCGTAATTGCTTAAGTTTAACAAGCATCACGATTCCTGAGGGTGTAACAAGTATAGGGTCTTTTGCATTCCGTAATTGCTTAAGTTTAACAAGCATCACGATTCCTGAGGGTGTAACAAGTATAGGGGATGCTGCATTTGAAGGTTACAAAAGTTTAACAATTTATGTTAAAGCTACCTCAAAACCTGCTGGATGGGATACAAATTGGAATTATTCAAATAGACCAGTTGTATGGGGATTTACAAATATTGTTGATAATAATGAATTTATATATGCTTTCTCATCATTAAATCAAGCTACAATAATTGGATTAAGTAGCAATAATATTGATGTTAACATAATTATACCTTCAACAATAAATAGCTATGAAGTAGTAATGATTACTGATACTGCATTTAATAAAAATCAACAAATTGAATCAATTCAATTACCTAATACAATAACAAAGATACTACCTTCTTCTTTTTCTTATTGTCCAAAATTAAAAGCAATAACATTTGAAGAAAACTCACAACTTGAAGAAATTCTGAGTCATGCATTTTATGATTGCACAAGTTTAACAAGCATCACGATTCCTGAGGGTGTAACAAGTATAGGGGATTCTGCATTCTCTCTCTGCACAAGTTTACCAAGCATCACGATTCCTGAGAGTGTAACAAGTATAGGGAATTCTGCATTTATAGGTTGCACAAGTTTAACAAGCATCACGATTCCTGATGGTGTAACAAGTATAGGGCGTGGTGCACTCTATAATTGCACAAGTTTAACAAGCATCACGATTCCTGAGAGTGTAACAAGTATAGGGGATTATGCATTCGGTTATTGCACAAGTTTAACAAACTTCATGATTCCTGAGAGCGTAACAAGCATAGGGAATTCTGCATTCGGTTATTGCACAAGTTTAACAAGCGTCATGATTCCTGAGAGTGTAACAAGCATAGGGGATTATGCATTCTCTGATTGCACAAGTTTAACAATTTATGTTAAAGCTACCTCAAAACTTAGTGGGTGGAGTGATGATTGGAATTATTCAAATAGACCAGTTGTATGGGGGTATGAAGGTTAGATAAAGTAATATTACTAAAATATTCTCTATAAATGTTTTACATAATCTAAAAATATTGAATATTTTGGGTGAAGTTTAAGCCCGCATCCCTTTTAACATTTTACGAAATGACTTTCTATTAATAAAAGTATTACGAGAAGTAACTTTACATTGTAAATACGCAATAAAACTTGATGAACGCATGCTATTTTAGGTGTACGCAAAAGTTCTATAAACAATTCAAGTGTACGCAACCTTTTTCAATATTTGTAGGTGTACGCAATGTATTAAAATTGGTGTTCTCTTTCATAAAAGAACAATTACTTTGATACGAATAAATTCGGTTTCATTAAGGGTTAAATAGCATAAAACGGATTGATTTATGGGGTTTTCACCTCATTTTAATGGCTATTTGGCTTCAATGAGTGATTTGCTTCACTTCATTGGAGCCTTTTTCGTATAATAAAACATAGGTTTTTTGAAACACCAATAACTATTCCTAGTTTGTGGGTAGTTTAAATATTTATGGGTAAATAGGATATAAGGTAGTCCCTTAATAATTGACACTATCAATACTAAAAGAATTAATTCTCTTTTTTTTGTTGTATATGTGATATAATTAGTAAGAAACGAGGAGAATATTATGGAATATCAAATATTAGTTAAAGAATTTGAGAAACATCAAAACCCAACTAAAGCCAAAGCGATGGCAGCCTATATGAGAAATCAATTTCTGTTTTATGGTATTCCAACGCCGGAAAGACGTAAAATAACTGCTCCAATATTAAAGGAAATGAGGAAATTTGATACCGTCGATTGGAATTTCATCAGCAAATGTTGGGAGAATCCTTACCGAGAAATGCAATATGTAGCGGGTGGCTATATAGCGCAAAACAAGTCTTATTTAACAATCGCTGATATTGAACGACTTAAATCATTGGCTATTACAAAATCTTGGTGGGATACGATTGACGGATTAGATACTGTCATCGGCTATATTGCTTTTTACGATAAAAAGGTAAATGAAATACTGCTTGAATGGAGCGTCGGTGATAATATTTGGTTACGGCGGATTGCGATTGACCATCAACTTAAAAGAAAAGAGAAAACAGATACGGTTTTATTGGAAAAGATTATTTGTAATAATTTTGGAACAAGCGAGTTTTTTATTAATAAGGCTATAGGTTGGAGTTTACGTGAATATAGCAAAACAAACCGGCAATGGGTGAAATCCTTTATTAATAAACACCGCGAACGGCTGGCTTCTTTAAGCATTAGAGAAGCCAGCAAGTATTTGGGAGATTAGTTTAATCCAAAATTTCAATTGATTATTCGTTTAAATGTAATAAAATATATCTTTTTCTTTAACCAATTTCTGACAAAAACCGTTATCATTAATATTGTTTCTTGGCAAAATGACAATTGTGTGTTATAATTTTATTTGGTTTTTTCATTTTGAATACTTGTTTATACGGTTTATAATTAATTTTCGTTGTATATCAATAGAAATAAATCGAAAAATAACTTTATATGTAACAAGTCGAAAATACATGAGAGAAAAGGTAGTATATGTCAATTGATTTTTCCGAATTTATCAATCATTTGATTTCTAATCCAATCTTTTTGTTAACAATTATTTTAATATTGGCCGTGATTTTAATTAACGGTTGGACTGATGCGCCTAATGCGATTGCCACTTGTGTTTCCACAAAAGCAATTTCACCGCGAAATGCGATTATTTTGGCGACCGTGTTTAATTTCTTGGGAGTATTTATTATGACAATGTTTAATTCCAAGGTAGCAGCGACCATATATAACATGGTTGATTTCGGCGGTGATACTACGCAGGCTTTGACGGCATTATCGGCAGCTATGATTGGAATTGTTATATGGGCAACCTTAGCTTGGTATTTCGGTATTCCGACGAGTGAAAGTCATGCTTTAATTGCCGGAATCTCAGGTGCTGCGATTGCCCTACAAAACGGTTTCAGCGGCATTAATCCCGATGAATGGGTTAAAGTTTTATATGGAATCGCGCTTTCGACTGTTCTAGGTTTTGGCTCGGGGTGGTTGATTGTGAAAGCTTTGGAATTAATTTTTAAAAATGTTCGCCGGCGTAAGGCACAAAACTTTTTTAAGAAAGGTCAAATTGGCGGTGCCGCGGCTATGGCTTTTATGCACGGTGCTCAGGACGGACAAAAGTTCATGGGAGTTTTTATGTTAAGTATTTTTCTATCCCAAGGACAATACCAGGTAACGGAATTTTTTATACCGGTTTGGTTGATGATTCTTAGTTCAGTTGTGATGGCATTTGGGACTTCGATTGGTGGTTATCGAATAATCAAAACCGTCGGTATGGATATGGTTCGTTTGGAACAATATCAGGGTTTTGCCACTGATATTGCGGCGGCTGGAAGTTTATTGCTTTCTTCGGTATGGGGTATTCCCGTAAGTACCACCCATATGAAAACAACCGCAATAATGGGTGTCGGTTCCGCCAAAAGGCTATCGGCGGTTAAGTGGAATGTGGTTGGAGACTTAGTCTTAACTTGGATATTAACATTCCCCGGTTGCGGTCTTATTGGATATGCGATGGCAAAATTATTTATGTTGATATTTTAGAAAGGAAAACAAAGATGTCAAAACTAAAAAATAATTATTATTTTATATCTTTTTCTGAACTGGTAAAGTATTCGTTACGTGAAGCCGAGCTCCTTAATGAGATAATTATTAATTATAATAATATTAATTTAAAAGCGGAAATTGCCAAGATGCATGAAATTGAGCATCAGGCCGATACCGCTAATCATGCCGTTGTTTTTAAATTAATAAGAGAATTTATTACACCGATTGAAAGAGAAGATATTATTGCTATTTGTCAAAAAATTGACAATGTAACTGATGCCATTGAAGATGTCTTATTGCGCTTTTATATGTATAATATCAAGAGTTTACGCTCGGATTTGACTGATTTTGTTAAGGTTGTAATTGCTAGTTGTAAAGCATTAGAACGTGCTTTTGAAGAATTTCCCAATTTTAAGAAGTCCAACAGATTAAAAGAATATATTGTTGAAATCAACAATCTCGAGGAAAAAGCTGACCGCCTTTATACTAACGCGGTAAGAAAACTTTTTGTTGAAACGAAAGATCCGATAGAATTAATAGTATGGGAAGAGGTTTATCTCCGCTTTGAGAATTGTTGTGATGCCTGCGAAGAAGTGGCTGATGCGATTGAATCGGTTATTATGAAAAATATTTAGATATATTGAACGGTCTCAGAAATGAGGCTTTTTTTATACTTCGGTACATTGCTTTTTATTAGTTTATATGATAAAATTAAGCATTAATACATATAGGATGGAATTTGTAATCATGGCCGTAAGTATAATTCAAATTATAGCAATATTTACTGTTCCGGCATTAATTATTAAATATCGTAATTTTAAACTGACTAAAATAATCGGTATGATAGGCAGTGCTTATTTATTAGGAATTTTAGTTGCTTTAATAATTTTTCTTTTCGAAAAATTAGGATTGCATATTCGTTTAAATAAAGATATTGGTCAAATCGGCCGTCATGCGGCCATCGGTATTGCTATTCCTTTGCTGCTTTTTAGTTCTAATCTAAGGAAACGAAAAAGCTTTCAAAGACTGTTCTTATATCCTTTTCTACGTTAACTTTTTCTGTCGTTTTAGTAGCGACCTTAGTTAATTTTTCATTTGGAAAAACGATTGAATATGGAGCGGAGCTATCGGCGATGGCGATTGGTTTATATACCGGCGGCACTCCAAATTTAAATGCTATCGGTAATATATTTGGGGTAGAAGGGAGTTTAATCGCCCGCGCTAATCTTTCCGACATGATTATTGGTGCCGTATTTTATTTGTTTTTACTTACCATTTGCAAACCTTTATTACGGAAAGTATTAAAACCAGCTGGGGATGCGGTGTATTTAACTAAAAAATCGGAAATCGTTAATAAAGAAGAATTGAATTTAAAAGAATTGCGTCATTATAAATCATTAATTTTTACCACAGTTTTGGCCGTATTAATGGTTACCGGCGGTGCCCTTTTGAGAGTTGTTGTTTGGATAACCGGTGGTCGTCCGGAAGGAAACTGGTTGATATTATGGTGCCGCCGATAATGATTACCGTTACTTTATTAGAAATAACCGCCTCCCTTTTTCGCCGGGTAAGAGGGGCGAAAGGAACAAACATCATCGGTCAATATTAATCCTTGTTTTTTCTTTTGCCTTGGCGGCTTCGGTCGATTTAACCCGTTTACACGGTAATTTCGGCCGGATACTTATTTTTTTTGGATTGATTACGGTTTTGTTTTTTGCTATTCATATTATGTTTTCAAAATTATTTAATATTGATGTTGACTGTGTAATCGTAACCGCCACTGCCGGAATTTATGGGCCGGCTTTTATTCCCGCTATTACCAAGCAAATAAACAACGATGCGTTAACAATCCCCGGTTTGATCTGCGGTTCGCTCGGTTATGCGGTTGGAACTTTTCTTGGTTTTTGCTTTGGGCTTTTATTTAAACTCTAAATAATAAAGAAGGTGCAAAGATGAAGGATTATAAATATATTTATGGACCGATTCCGTCCCGGCGTTTGGGGCGGTCGCTGGGAATTGCTCCGATTCCGGTTAAAACGTGCAATTATTCTTGTGTGTATTGCCAGTTGGGTCGTACCGATAAAATGACTCTCACGCGGCAAATGTTCTATCCGGTTCAAGATATTCTGGCGGAGTTAAAAGATGCAATTCAGGGTAATATTGAATATGATGTTGTATCCGTTGTTGGCAACGGCGAACCGACCCTTTATTCCGGCTTGGGAACGTTAATTCAAGAGACGCGAAAATATGTCGCAAAACCGATTGCGGTTATTACCAACGGTGCCCTTCTATATGATTCTATAGTGCGGAGCGAACTTAAAGGAGCGGACATTGTCATGCCCTCGCTTGATGCTTATGATGAGATTAGTTTTCACCAAATCAATCGCGGTCATCACGGCCTTAGTTTTGAACGGGTCTTATCCGGCATTATTGAATTTTCACATGAGTATACAGCTGATTTATGGTTGGAAATCATGATAATTGCCGGAGTTAATGATAGCGATGAATCGCTTGAGAAGTTACGGGACCTTACGAAATTGATTAGATTCAACCGGTTATATATAAATACGCCGATCCGCCCGCCGGCCGAACCATGGGTTACGGCGAGTACGCCGGAGAGGTTGAGCCGGGCGGCTTGTATTCTTGGCGGCACTTCGATTGAGCATTTCAGCCCAACCCCCTATCAAAGCGGCATCGACGACGATTATCGGGCTGTTATTAGTCTTATCGGTCGTCATGCAATGCGTGAACAAGAAATCATTAGTTTTTTAAGGATACGCGGTAATTTGACCGTTGATTTAATATTGAATCAATTAAAAGAAGATAATGATGTTGAGAAAATTCATTATCAAGATACCATTATTTTTCGGACGAAATAATTAAAAGGAGATAAACAACTAGAGATGAGCGGTAATGTATTAAAAAACAAGAATTTTCTTTTATTATTTATCGGGGCATTATGTTCGAATATCGGTCAGGTTTTTTATACTTTTTCGGTCGGATTATATGTTCTGGATATCTCGGACAGTCCCTTTATTCACGGCGTATACCTTGCAACAAGCGGCCTGGTTTTTCTTTTGGCAACTCCAATCGGCGGTTTTTTGGCCGATCGTTTAAACAAAGCCCGGATAGTATATCTTACCGATTATATCCGGGGCGGCATTATTATTGTCAGCGGTTATTTTTTGTTTTCTTATCATAATCTAACCGTCCAATTGGTAGTTTTATTTGTTACGGCCTTTTTGTTAAATGTACTGTCGGCAATATTTAATCCGGCTGCCAGTTCATTGGTAAGGTTTATTGTTGAGGAAGAACAGTTGCAACAAGCACAATCATATTACGGCATCTTAAACAGTATCCAACAAATTATCGGCATTATATTGGCCGGGATTTTGTTTTCATTTTTAAAAATTGCGGTATTGTTTGTTTTGGTCGGAGCGTTATATATTTTATCGGGATTTTCGGAAATGTTTATCCGTTATCAATATCAAAAGAAAGAAGATGCTCTTACCTTTAATACGATGGTTAAAGATTACGGCGAAGGACTCCGTTATCTTCAGGGACAAAAGGCCCTTTTGCTGGTTGTTTTCGGTATTCTGTTTATTAATTTTTTTATTGTTCCGATATTTAATAACGGAACAACCAATTTTGTTACTTATTATCTTATTGATGATTATCTTTTTTCCGAATCGATAACCCCGAAATTATGGGCGGCGCTTTTCAGCTGCTTTTTGTCCGTCGGCTCGTTAATCAGCGCTTTTGTTTTGAGCATTACAAAGGATAGAGGAAACTATGGCAATCGGTTAAAAAGGTGGTTGTTTGTACTGGCCCTGATAATTGCCGCGATACCGATTAGTTTTTATTTTCTGGTTATTATTTTTAATCGACTGAATCTGTATTTGCTGACTTTTTCCGCAATTATGTTTTTTATTGGAATTGTTGTGGTTTGTATTAATACGCCGGCCGGCGTTGCCATTCAAAAGATAGTCGAAAAGGATAAATTAGCCAAAGTCCAGAGTTTGCTCACGATTGGTTCGATGGGACTTACGCCGTTTGCCTCTTTCCTTGGCGGCGCCGTTATTTCCAAATTTGGACTGGGCCCACTATTTATCGTTTGTGCCGGCGGAATATTGATAACGTCGATTATTATCGGTTTAAGCAAACAAATCAGCACTTTAGGTGCGGGAGTGAATAATGGAGAAGAAAATATAGCGGAAATGGAGTGAAATATGAATTGGGAAAAACTTACGTCTGAAGATTTCAAAGCTGCGGTTATTGAAACCGGAGTATGCATAGTTGCTTTTGGTGTGGTCGAACGCCATGGCGATCATTTGCCCTTAGGAACCGATTACCTTAACGGTCATCGGTTGGCGACCCTTGCGGCGGAAAAAGAAAAAGCGGTTGTGTTCCCGCCCTTTTATTTCGGTCAGATTTATGAAGCCCGTTGTTTTCCCGGAACGATTACAATACAACCGGCTTTATTAATAGAATTAATACAGGGTGTATTTGATGAGATCGGCCGAAACGGCTTTAAAAAAATAATTATTTTAAATGCCCATGGCGGTAACGACGGATTATTAAAGTTTATTGTACAGGCCCAGTTATGGGAAGAAAAACCGTATGTAATTTATTGGTATCAGCCCGGCTGTCCGGCTCGAACCGCATTTTATCGGGAAATATGCGAAAGCGGACTGCACGGTCATGCTTGTGAATGCGAAACGAGTATTTCCCTTTTTCATCATGGCGAATTGGTAAAAACCGACCGGATTCCGGAAGAGACATATTACCCGAAAAAACGTTTGGGGCATTTGCCTAAAAACTTCTCGGCTCTTTCATGGTACAGCAATTATCCCGAGCATTATGTCGGTAACGCCAATTATGCGACATATGAAAAAGGCGAAGCTCTTGTCCGAAAAGAAACCGAGTTTTTGGCTCAATTTATTGCTGATGTAAAAACGGACCAAGTCTTGCCGGTTTTAAGTAATGAATTTTATTCATGTAATTTTTAAGTGTTGATAAGATTTAATACTCTTTTTAAAAAATAATTGAATTCGAGAAACGGTTATGCTATAATATCGAAGAAGACAGTTACCTTTATCCCGTTCCTTAAGCCTTTTGCCCGGTAACTGTCTTCTTTTATATTGTTTTCCGGTTATTATTTTAGTCTTGCTTCCATAAGATATACTGAAATATAATTAGGAAGCGAGGTTAATTGGATGAGTGTCTGTCCGACTGGGACTTTTATGTATGCTGTGGATATCAATGACACATTAGGGTTAATAGCTGATAAATTTGGAACAACTGTTGAGGCCATATTAATGGTTAACTCCGGAATCAACCCCGATAATTTGCAAATCGGTCAAAGCATTTCTATACCATTGGCTATCGAAATGCCGCTTCCCGAACCGCTGTATTCAGAATTGGAATTAAACAATCGACTTCGTTTACTTTGGGGCCAGTATGCCGGTTGGTTACGGTTAGTTACAATATTTTTCATTTATGATTTACCGGGCTTTGAAGATGCTTATCATCGGCTACTTCGCGTTCCTAACGATGTTCAAAATGTATTTTTTGAATTATATGGTGAGACGGTTGCGGAACAATCTATGAATTTATTTGAAGAAAACATAATAATTGCCGTTCGCTACCTTAAAGCGGTTAAATCAAGTAATAAAAGTGTAATTAACAGCTTAACCGAACGGTGGCATTTAAACACCGATGAAATCGGAGCACATCTTGTTTCGATTAATCAATATTGGACCCGCGAAGAATGGGTTCGTTTGTTTTCGGTTTTATTTGATTTAATTAAAGCGGAAATCTTGTATCTTTTGAGCAGTGATTTTGAACAAAGCACCCTTATTTATGATGAAATGGAAAATCATGTTTTAGAAATAGCCGGTGTGATGTTCGACGGTATCGTAAGTCAATTTCCGGATTGTTTTAGTTAAACAAAGAGATGCAATCTCATTTTATTTTTTTCAAAAGGGGATAACAATGATTATTAATTCTTTATTGGATTTGATCGGTAACACACCGGTAGTTGCCTTTGAAAGTGTTTATATAAAACTTGAAGTTTTTAATCTAACCGGTTCGGTTAAAGACCGTCCGGCCAAATGGATGATAGAAGGTATGGAACAAGACGGTCGGCTCGCTCCGGGTGATGTAATTGTGGAACCGACGAGTGGAAATACCGGTATAAGCCTGGCGGCAATCGGTGCGGTTAAGGGCTATCCGGTTATTTTAGTAATGCCGGAGACGATGAGTCGGGAACGCCGGCAAATTATGGCGGCTTACGGCGCAAAAATTGTTTTGACGCCCGGCGAAGCGGGCATGACCGGAGCGATTAAGGAAGCGACGCGGTTAGCCTCCAAACCCGGTTATGTGATGCCGAGTCAATTTACAAACCAATATAATGTCCTTTCTCATCAGCACTCGACTGCCCAGGAGATTATTGATGAATTTTCATGTTTGGACTTTTTGGTTGCCGGTATCGGTACCGGCGGAACCATTACCGGAATTGCTTACGAATTGAAACGTTATTATCCAAATATAAAAATCGTTGGCGTTGAACCGAAAGAATCACCGGTTGTTTTATCCGGCATAAAGGGCCCCCACGATATCCAAGGGATAGGTGCCGGCTTTATTCCGGATATCCTTGATGTTGATGTTATTGATAAAATTGCGGTTGTATCTTCCGCCGTCGCTAAGGCAGAAACCCGCCGTTTAAGCCGAAAAGGCTTATTTGTCGGTATATCCTCCGGTGCCGCCATCAGAGTGGCTTTAGATTTGCGGCAAAATGAAGGTGATGATAAAATTATTCTTGTTATCGCCCCTGACGGTGGGTTTAAATATCTAAGCACGGAAATTTATGATTAATTATTATCCCTAAACCATGTTGAAGCTTATCCATGGTTTTTTTATTAAATAACAAAAAACAAATAATTTAAGATATAATATTTTCAAATTCACATTCGAATTATAAAAAAAAACATATAATAAAATATATAAGGAGGAAAAACAGTAATGCTTTTTAAAGGGAGGAATATAGGATGTTATCTTTTCTCCGTTCGATTAAAGAAAGAGATCCGGCCGCGCGTCACAATTTACAAATAATTTTATTCTATCCGGGCGTTAAAGCGATATTTTGGTACCGTATTGCTCACTTTTTATATGTAAAACTAAAATTGAAATTAATGGGTGAATTTATTATGTTTATAGTTCGGATGATTCACGGTATTGAAATTCATCCGGCTGCCAAAATCGGTAAAAGACTATTTATTGATCACGGAAGCGGCGTTGTTATCGGTGAAACGACAATTATCGGTAATGACTGTACAATTTACCAAGGGGCTACCTTAGGCGGTACGGGAAAAGAACGATGCAAACGTCATCCGACTCTCGGAAATAACGTTATGGTCGGAGCCGGGGCCCGCATTCTTGGGAATATTACAATTGGCGATAATGTGAAAGTCGGAGCGAATGCGGTGGTTTTGGATAATGTTGAAGCCGGGAAGACGGTTGTAGGCATTAAAGGAAGAACTCTTTAAAAAACGAGTTCTTTTTTTAAAAAATGAGAGTTAAAAAACAATTAAAAACAGTTGATGCCCCGACTAATTTAAATAATAATTTAAATAATTCAAAAAAAACTTAACAAAGAAGAACAGTCATGATATAATTATAGGCAAATATGTTTTAGGGAGGCTAATATGGATTTATTTAAGAAATTTAAACCGACATTGGATATAATCAACGCCGCTAAAGAACAAGGCATCTACCCATATTTCCATGCTTTGGCAACCGGACAGGATACGGAAGTCCATATGTACAATCGTAAGGTCATTATGATTGGATCAAATAATTATTTAGGATTAACTTCACATCCGGAAGTAATCGCCGCCGGAGTTGCTGCTATTAAAAAATATGGATCGGGTTGTTCCGGTTCAAGGTTTTTAAACGGAACACTAGACATACATTTGGCATTGGAAACTGAATTGGCCGATTTCTTAAAAAAGGAAGCGGTTATGACATTCAGTACCGGTTTTCAGTCAAATCTGGGAATTATCAGTGCCGTTGCCGGAAGGAATGATTATATTGTCGGTGATAAAGAAAACCACGCCAGCATTTACGATGCCTGCCGTTTGAGTTATGCAAAACTATTGCGTTATGAACACAATGACATGGAAGACTTGGAAAGGAAACTCGCCAGCATTGACGCCGATAAAGGCATCCTGATTGTTACGGACGGTGTTTTCAGTATGACCGGGGATATTTGTAATTTACCGGAAATCGTCCGTCTCGCCAAAAAATATGGTGCTCGGATAATGATTGATGATGCCCACGGTATGGGGGTTATGGGTAAACATGGACGCGGTACCGCTGAGTATTTCGGTTTAGAGGACGATGTTGATATTTATATGGGGACCTTTAGTAAATCATTGGCTTCACTGGGCGGTTATATGGCGGCGGAATGTGATGTTGTAGAGTATGTAAAACACGTATCCCGGCCCTTCATCTTTAGTGCCTCAATTACGCCGGCCAGTGTTGAATCGGCTCGGGCAGCGCTTCGAATTATTCGCAGAGAGCCGGAAAGAATTAAAGCGTTACATGATATTAGTCAGTATATGCGGCAAGGGCTTAAAAACTTAGGCATTGATATTATTGAAAGCCAAACGCCGATAATTCCGATTTATACTTATCAGGACGAAAAAGCCTTTATCGCCTGTAAGATGTTACTTGAACACGGTGTTTACGTTAATCCGGTTATATCCCCGGCAACGCCACCGGGGCAAAGTATGTTACGCACTTCTTATACAGCCACTCATACTAAAGAACAGATGGATTTTGCGATGCTTGCCATTAAAGAAGTTTTGGATATTTTAAAGAATTATGAATAATTCTGTTTTTAAGTGATAAAATATAATTGTCATATGGCTGGTTTTGTAAGTTTGACCATAATAATAAACTTTCCCCCTGCTCTTATTTGGCGAGAGCGTAATAAAGATGGCCTGGAGCTCTCGTAACCGAGAGCTTTTATATTCTTTTTTTGTTTACTAATGTATATAAATTATAAAAATAGGGATAATATTATCGTCATATGACTAAGGCTTTGGAAGTCAGGCCTTTAAACAGAAACTTCCGATTTGCTCTTTCCGTCGAGAGCAAGAAATCAAAATAAGGACGAATCCCCCTGATTGGGGGATTTTTTTTTAATATTTTATTGCTATTCTTTTAAAAAAGTAGTATAATTGATGAAGCGGAGTCAGTATGGAAATTATTAAATGCGTTGATGTTGTAAAGAATTATACAAATAAAAAAATCACAACATATGTTCTTAAAAATATTAATATTATCATTAACCGCGGTGAATTTTGTGCAGTTACCGGGCCTTCGGGCAGCGGAAAAACAACCCTGCTTTATGTTATGAGCGGACTTGAAAAATGCACTTCAGGCTCAGTTGAAATCTTCAAAAAGCCACTATCTTTATTTAGTAGTAAAGAAACAGCCGAAATAAGGAAGCGCCGGATTGGTTTTGTTTTTCAGTTTTATAATCTTCTCCCTAATTTAACCGTTTATGAGAATATTTTATTGGCAAAAATTATTTCCGATAATAAAGAGGGTGATATTGCTGCCGCCTTGGCGGTTGTCGGCATGGAAGAGCGAAAAAAACACTTTCCGAGCCAACTATCAGGCGGTGAGCAGCAACGGGTCGCCCTTGCCCGGGCGATTATTAATGATCCGGAGATTATTTTTGCTGATGAACCGACCGGAAATTTGGATATGGCCGGCGGTATTGTGATTATGGATTTATTAAAAAAGCTTAATAATGATTACCAAAAAACAATTATTTTGGTAACTCACAGCGAAGATAATCTTAAATACTGTAACCGTCATATTAAATTACTCGATGGGAGAATTATTGGCGATGAGAAAACTGGCTTTTAAGTTTCGTTTCGCTTATCGTAATTTAACCGGAAAGAATATTTTATTTTCCTTTGCCGTTCTCTTTTTATTAATAATATTCCTGACACTTTCGCTTATTGTAGCATCACATAAACCAATGATAACGAAAATATTTTATCACCAAGCCAAGGATCGTTATTTGAACATTGATATGACATTAACCTACGATGAAAATTCTACCCTTAAAATAGTAAATCAGCGGCGTATCGGTACGGAGTACCGGGATTATTTTGATTATTATGCAATTTTTTATAATTTTTACTCAATCATTGAAGGTGAGAACGAATCGTTTTATGGTCATATTTTTTCTTCCGATATTACCGGTTTTAACCGGGTAATCGATTATCCGGTCGATAATATCGGTAAAAGGGAAGCGGTAATATCAGAGTCGACTGCCGATAATAATCAACTGATAAAAGGCGGCACTCTTACAATGTATTTCGGCGGTAAGGAATATGAGTTCCGCATAAAAGCAATAATACCCGATCGGGGGATATTTACCGATAATGCCGTATTTATTTTAAAAGACGATCTTTTGCATGAAATAATCGGCCCGGGAACACATAATTTGGGAAATACCATTTATTTTAGATTAAAGTCGGATATTTCGGTTGATAATGCCCGTTCCGCATTAAATGCGGATAGTGAATATGGTCAATATTTGATTACCCCCACCGTTGATTATGAATATATTGATTATTATACCCGTTATGGCAGTTCATTTTTTATGGCAATCGGAGTGGTTGTAATCTTCGCATTGGTTTTAATAATCCGTTCCGTGTTTTCTTTGTATTTTAAGGACTTTAACGCTCAATATGCGGTAATAAATATTTTGGGCGGAAGTCGTTTAATGGCATTTAAAATCTGGGTTTATCAACTTTTAATGCTTACCGGTTTGGCCTTACCGCCGGCGGTTGTTATCAGTAATTATCTCTTTAATATTGCGGCTCAGGCCTTTGAGGTTAAAAGTATTATTACCCTTCCTTTCTTATCGGTTTTAGTTGCGGTTTTGTTTTATCTGTTTATTTTGGTTTATGAGTTAATTCACCGTTACCGAATATTGCAAAAGGAATCGCTTGTCTATCTGAGCAAAGATAAAAGATCTAATTTGGAAATTAATCAATTTCCGATTTTGCTTTTAATTATTTTTTATATTATCAATAATAGCTTAAGCGGTTTTAATATCGGCATCAAAGCTTTGATAAACATTATTTTGATTTTAGTTTTATCAGTCTTATTGCTCGGATTGATAATAGAATTGTTTAGTTGCTTATTTAAACTTTCGAAAAAGCGGACGGTATTTAATACTTTCACCGTTAAACATCTAAAATCAAGTAAAATTGTCGCCGGCTCATTAAAAGTGATTATGATCTCAATGGTTATTATTGCTGCCGTTTTATCCGTTATCCGTTCCGTTCGAAAAAATAATTACGATTTTCGCCGCAAACTAAAAGCCGATTATCTGATTGCAAATATCAGCGATTATAATGCCAATCTTAAAAATGATCTTATCCGTGATTATCCGATTAACGTGGCTGATGAAGCGGTTTTCTTTCAGGATGTATACATAAAAGATTATGAAAAAGGTATTCCCTTTTTTCTCTCAGTTGAATACGATAATATTGATTATTATTATTCGCTTTCATTAAACGAAGAAGTCCGATCCCGCTTCGCGCAAACAGAAAACCTTTATATATTATTACCGGAGTCATTTTCTTATATTTATCAAGCGGAAATTGATGATATAATAACTATAAGATTAAGTCCGACTCTTGGCGATAAAGATTTTATAATTGCCGGGTTTTTTTCAACGGAATATGATACTTTTGTTTTTACAAATTATCTTTCCTATTCCGGCGGGAATGCGGCAAACAGTTTGATCTTTAATAGTGGTCCCTTTTTTTCTGTTGAAAATAAAGGCGCAATTATTAAACAATATAGCAGTAAAATGTATCTTTTAGTTGATATTAAAAAAACTGCAGATGCAGTTTTTTCTCAGTCGGACCAAGTAATAAATATTTTACTGTGGGTGTTTTGGTTTATTGTTGGCGGTTTCGTCATTGTCATTATCAATAATTCTCTTTTAACCTTCTCGGTTTTAAAAGCGGATTTCGCAAAACTTAAAATATTAGGACTTGACGATTGGCAGTTAGGGCGCAATATTATAAAAGAAGTGATGTTTATTGTTGCCATTGCCGTAACAATCGCTTTTGTTGTTTTGGTGCTTTTGTTTCCCAACTTTTCGCCGATGATGCTTGTTTTCGGTTATTACAAGGAAATCGCTGTAAGCGGCGACGAACTGTTAAAGTTTTTGAATTTAGGGGCTTTAATCTATATTGCTAGTTATTTGATTTATTATTTTAAAATAAGAAGTATTAATGTTATTGATACAATCAGAAAATTTTAGGAGGAAGTATGAAAAAGAAATTATTATTTTTGTTTATTTTGGTTTTCTCGTTATTTGTCGTTGTCGGTTGTGATGGTGAAAACGGTGATGACGGCAAATATGAAGGCACTGAGTTTTTAGCCGCTCCGGTAAATCTGGCGATTAATGATAAGAATAAGGTTTTATCTTGGAATACTGTTGAGCATGCCACTAAATATGAAGTTTATGTTAATGGCAAAAAGAAAACAACCGTTACGGAAACATCCTATGATTTCAGTAACCTCAAAGGCGATTATATAACTTTTTATATCGTTGCGACGGGTGTTGAATATTCCCAATCCGCAAAGAGCTTAACCATTGCATATCAAGCAAATAGTAAAACGGAGATTTCGGCGGTTATTAGTGTAGCTGACAATTTAGAAATGGAAATCGACTTAAATTTCGCAAATGAAATTGTGAAGCGTGGAATTACATCCGAACAGTTTTCAGCTGATGCCCACGTATTACAGAATTTTTTTGCGGCCATGGAAGCATCGGATGGCCCCGATGATATAAAAGCAGCTTTTTCCGCCTTTTTAGCGGCAGATATTGAAATTGAGGCTTATGTTGCCGGTTTCATGAAGTATTTGCAACCGATATTGGAATCGCAATATGATTTGATAATTGATCTTACGGAAAAAGAGATGCTCGGCGTGATTATGGATATGTATAATCAAGAATATGAAAATTTGGTAATGGCCGTCAGCAATACCGTTCAATATCTCTTTGATATCTATTCATATTGTGCTGATGATGTATTTAATTTAATCAATAATGATAATGATGATATAAAACCCGAAACCATAATTGCGATTAAAGATGAAATTGTTGATACTTTCTTGGAAAAAATGCCGAATGTCAGAGATTTATCTTTATTATACCGGCTATATGCATCGTTTGTAGAAGTGCAAACCGGTAAAAGTGATATGACAATTGCAATTTCCGGTTCCGCTTCGGTTCTTGCCAATGTTACCGTGCTTCAATTCGAATTTTTCTTGAAACTGCTCAAAACTTATGATCTTGCTTTCTATCAAAGTTTTCAAGCAAAAACCGCCGAGCTTCAATCAGATAATGCCATTGCCGTCGAAGCCGCTATTATGGCGGTGAAACAATATCAGCAATTCCTTAATAACAATAAAATACTTAAGGATAAAATCGATAATGCTTTAACGGAAAAACAAAAATCGGATTTGGTTTTAGGCAGTATTAAAATGCAACTCGCTATGATGGAAGATTTGTTGGGGATCCAACTTGAGTTTGATCAGGAACTGTATTTAAAAACAATTGATATCTTTGAAAAACTGGGCGATAAATTCCTTGACTACTTTGCTGCGAGTGACGGTAACTTATTACGGGAAATCACAATTCAATCCGGTTATACGGTATCATATGATTATTATAACTATACTACAATCTATATTAATACAGTAACAAGAATAACTTATGAAGACGAAAATGAGTGGCAACTGGCTAAAAAACTTACAACTTGTGAGATTTTAAAGGAGATTGTCGCCCTATATAATGCCACTGCCGCCCAACTTACCGATGCAGATTTTGCGATATTAATTGAATATATCTTCTATAATCTGGAAGTGGTGGCGTCGGCACAATCGGTCCAGTCCGCTTTATTTGCGTTACTTCCAACTCTTGGCGAGTTTGTTATTGATCACGCTTCCGTATTGCGGGAATTGTTGAATAATTTGGCTGCGTATTTAGCCGAAAATGCGGTTTTCAAAAACCTTGGTGATACCTTTACCGCGATTTGCGAACATTTTGCCGCTGTATCCGGCGTTGAAACTAATTATGACGGTAAGGAATATGAGAGAAACAGTTTAATTATTTTCTTTGCCAAGAACTTCGAACCTTTCTATACCCAAAATAAGAACACGATTGAAACATTGGTAAACGATGTCTTTGTTTTCCTTAAAGCTGAAGCGTCGGCCGGCAATATTGAGTTGACGGTTGATGAAATTGAACAATATGAAACTTTTTTCAATGATATTCTTGATTCGACGATACCGTTATTACAGGAGATTAAAACATTTGACCCCAATAATTTAAATGAGTATCAATTGGGGAAACTTAATGATTTCAAAAATTTGTTTAGTTAATTAAGCTATAGTCATTGTTGAGGCCATTTTACAGATGGCCTTTTTTGTGCGCCCGGTAGTTGTATTAACTGAAGTTTTACCGGGCTTTGGTCACCTTGCTAATTATGACCGGAGAATGTGGATACATAAAGTATTAACCGAAAAGCAAAGGTTCTCGAAGGTGATAGTTTTTCTTGGTTTGATTGGTTTGATA
>Ga0265293_10005746_pt1 | contig 20460 bp, 30 predicted proteins | sample Munlanlewell138R_FD_192505 | JGI IMG/M metagenome (GOLD analysis project Ga0265293, IMG submission 192505) | Leachate microbial communities from a municipal landfill in Southern Ontario, Canada - Leachate well 138R | ecosystem: Engineered > Solid waste > Landfill > Unclassified | place: Canada... | reverse complement strand
ACGGACTGCCGGACTTCGCAGAGGAACTCAACTACGGAGTCGATCTATCAACCATCTGAGGGTGGTATCAGATTGATGGGGTGAAGGTGCCCCATCAACCATTAAATCCGTATACCCAATTTTTTGCGATCTGAGACAGCGAAAGGCGAGGAGAAGACGGATACACAGTTCGATTGACAGACCCGAAGCACAACAAATCCGATGATTCTCTCGTCTTTCTGCAACAAAAAAAGCCCCGAGAAGAAGGCGAACTCCTTTTCGGGGCTGTGGATCATTTCTTCTTGCGACGGCTGGTGGCTCCGCACTCGGGGCACTGGTCTTCCATCTCCTCCCAGACCTGGGCGGGATGTTTGCTGCCGCATTTTCCGCAAATGATCATTTGGCACATAGTCGTTACTCCTTTCTTTTCGGTGGAAGGAAGGGGCACGACCCCCCGCAGGGAAGTGCCCCGCGGGGAATTTTTCGAAGCAGGTGGTTACTGGTTGACCAACCGGTACCCCTTGCCCCACTTGGCAACGGCGCGGATCTGGGATGCCGTTTCCGCCGCCGCCTGCCTTTTGCTTTCGTACGGACCAAAAAGAACTTCTTCTCCTTCGGTCAAAATCACCCCATAGATCCCGGACACTTCTCGTCCGCCGATCATCTGGGATGTCTCGCGGACCCCTCCGTATTTGCGGTAGGAGCCGTTCTGATGCAGCGCCGTGATGGCCATCTTCAGTCCTTTCGTTCGAGGAAAAAATCCACGTAGGAGCGGATCTCGACGCCGTCTTTCCGGGCCTTCTGGAGCTTCGAGGAGCCTCCGCCCGGATCGTCGCACAGGAGCAGCTGGCACCCCTTTGTGACCGAATCGACCATCTCATATCCCATCCCTTCCAAAACTTCTTTCAGCTCCTTGCGGGAATACCGGGTGCAGGTCCCGGTGCAGCAGACGACCGTTTTTTCCTTCGCTGCGGCGGTATGCGGGATGATCTTGACCCCCAATTTGCGCAGGAGGTGGAACTTTTGGGTCACGGCATCGATGCGCCGGTTCAGCAGATCTGTCTGCACCGGTCCGAAGCCGTCAATTTCGGCCAAACCCTCCGTGGTTACCTCAACCAGCAGAGTCTGCAGGCTGCCGTAGTAATCCAGCAGGACCTTGGCCTTACGTTCCCCGATCCCCTTCAGGAAGGCCAGCTTGACAACCTTGGCTTCGGAGATTTCGAGGTTTTTGAGGGTGCTGACCAGGTATTCGGCGGATTTTTTTCCGAACCCTGGTAGCGCCTCAATGTCCGACTCCGATAGGAAAAAGATTTTCTCCAGGGAGTCGAAACCTGCACGGAACAGTGCCTCGATAGTGGCGTCCGAGACGAAATCGACACCGAAGACCTCGAAGGTCTTCTTCAGCCGGACCAGCTCGGCACCCTCGCATTCAGGGTTTCTGCACAGAGCATCGACCCCGGAGATGGAGAGGACCGCTGCCGCATCGCATTCCGGGCAGTTGGGCAAGCCCAGCCCCTTGATCGAAGGCTGAACCACGTTTGTTACGAAGGGGATGATGTCGCCGCTTTTGGTGACCATCACCTTGGCGCCGATCCCCATCCCTGCGCTTCGGAGCAGGGAGTAGTTCGAAGCCGACACTCTCGAAACCGTGGTCCCGTCCAGTTCAACGGGATCGATCTCGAGGACCGGCGTGAGTTTGCCGTGTTGGCCAAGAGCCCAGACGATGTTCTCGATCTGGGTTTCGGCCTCTTCGCTGCCGAACTTCAGGGCGATCTTGTCCTTGGGGATCAGATCGTCCTGTGGCGGCAGTGGCGCATGGACGGCAGGGAATGTCTGCACCACCAGACCGTCCATGGCGTAGGGGAGGCGCTTTTCCCAGGTCTGGAAAACCTCCTTCATCCACAGCCACAGGTTGCCGCGAGGGTATCCGGGCTCCTCCCCGGGAATCGCGTAGGCCATGGGCACAACCAACTCCTCGGGGAAGAGGTCTTTGAGCAGCTGCGCTTTTTCCTGCCAGGACATGGGGCACTCGGTGACCGCATCGATGGCGATGCAATCGATGAGGGCCAAGTCCGGCCGGATATCCTTTGCGCCGATCAGGCCGGCAGCCACGTTTCTCAGGTTCTTCTCGAACCTGTTTTTGTGGTCCTTGCGGATCACCGCCTCCACCCGGATTTCGATGGTGATTCGGCGGGGCAGGGTCTTGGGCACGTTGGTTCTCATCACTTTATCGGTGACATTGTTGCCCACCTGACCGTCGCCACGGGTGACGGCTTGGACCAGTTGGCCGTCCCGGTAGGACAACCGCAAGCTCAGACCGTCCTTTTTCGGCATCACGACGAAAGGTCGCTGGCCGAGGCCGATCCATTTCATCAGGTCCTCCTCGGTCTTGATTTTGCCGAGGCTGCCCATGGGGAAGGGGTGCGCGACTTTCTGCCTGAAATTTCGAGTGTCAGAGACAGCCCGGTATCGGCCAGTAGATCGAACTCCCGATCCGTGATAATTGGCGCGCCCTGGTCGTAAGCGGTATTGGCCGCTTTCACCAAGGTTTCCTTTTCTTGCCAGTCGAAGAGACTCATTGGGTTTGCTCCTCCTGAAAATAGAAAGGGCCACGGCATTTCTGCCGCGGCCCTCCAGGTCGAGTGTGATTCGAAGGGACTATCTTTTCCGCTGGGTGTAGAGAGCGTACAGCAGCTCTCCGGCCCAGTCGCCGACCGCCGCTCGGTCGCGGATCGCCTCAGGGTTTTTGCTGAAGATCCCGCCAACCGGGATTTCTTCTCCGAATTCCTTGAGGAGATAGCGATTGGCGATGGTGAGGTTATCGATCAGCGCGTTGTGCGCCAGTCGCCGATTGCGGTCAAGCGTTTCGGCCAGATCCCGAAGCTCCTCGCCCTCCAGCCGGAGGCGAGCCATCTTCAGCCTCGCCTCCATGCTGGTCACGGTAGTGAAGTAGCGCTCGGCACTCTCCACCAGTTTTTCGATCAGGCTGATGGCGACGGAATCCTCGCCGGCCAGCCTGACAATCCTTTCGAATCTTTCCAAAGTCTTGTCGCTCCCTTGCCTGTGCCGTTCGAGATGAACGAGCACCGCTTCAGATTTTGCCATGATCGTGCTCCTTTTGGAAGAAAAAGGGGGCACGACCCCCACGGGGGCTGTGCCCCCGTGGGGTTGATGGATTCAGGCAATTTTCCTTGTTCAGGCTTCCTTACGCGCCCGATCAAAATAAGGCGAGGTCAGGAAATCCTTGAAGGTCATATCCGGGAAAACGTCACAGAGGTCGAGGAATTTTCCGTACACCCTCTGCGCCTTGGTCCGCCGGATCTTGCGATGGCTTCGCAAAGCGGCGGCCCGACCTTGATCGGTGCAGCGGTAGTAGAGATATGCTTCGCTGCGTCTGTAGACCTCCACCGCGCCCAGCTTCGCCAGTTCGATGAATTCCGGATCACTAGGTTCTACGGCGGCGTAATTGCGGTACGGCCGTGGGATCTTGTCGTATGGCGTGTTGATCCCGAGCATGTGCCGGAGGGTGTGCAGTTGGGCCTCATTCAATTCCATTCTGCCGGCCCTCCATCCCTTCGACCCTGAATCCTCCCTGATAACGTGTCACGTACACAGGGGATTCGTAGGTGTCCATCGCCTGATCGAGATAAGCGAGCAGGGTCGTTTTGTCCGACGCCCAGAAATAGCCCTCCTCGGTTCTGGCAGAGACAACCGGTTGGCCAGTCAGGCTACTCAGGGTTGTCGGCAGATCGATGCGGGCCTTCTGGATTGTGTGCCGCGCCACAAAGGCATTGACTACGGTACCATCGCCCTGAGGAACGCCCGTCAGTTCCTCCTTATCGTCCTCTTCCACGTCGTAATCGATGGTCAGGATATTGAGAGGCGGTATTTTCCGCAAATCATCAGTGACGACCTGAGTGAAAAACCCTCCGAGCACTATCGCCAGGGTAGGAACTCCTGGGGAGATTTTCGGCGGGTCGGTATAGGGGATCTTCTCGCTGGGGATGAGGTGCGCATCCTCCAGCTCAAAAATCTCCGTGACGGCACCGATGAAGTCGGCGCCGCTTTTTTGCTCCTTCTCCGTGGTGAAAACGAGTTCTTCATTCTCATCTTCTTCCACGAAAAGGAGAACCTGGACTTGCTCTACGATCCGCTCCAGTTGATCCCGCGACAAGTCGCAGGCTCTTTTCAGTATTTTCTTCATTCGGATTCTCCTCGAAGTGGAGCCTGGCGCAGGATGCACCTACCCCGGCGGGGAAGTGAATCCCCCGCCATGCGAGGTTGTTGGTCAGGCAGCTATCTCATCAAGGTAGATCTTTTCGGTGGTCCACCGCACGTCAGAATGTTTGACGCAGGCAGACCAGAGGAAGCCGCTGGCAGTCACATGGAGGATGCAGCAATCCGTCATGCAGTTCAGTTCCTCGTCATGGTTAGCCGGCTGCCGGTACGCCGGCGGAGCATTTTCTTGCTGCTCCGCTTCGTGGTCGGCCATGAAAGCCTTCAGCGAGGCATTGAATATGGTTATTTCAAAAGCATCCAGTTCCTTGACCTTTTCGGCCAGGAAGCGGATGCGATCGGCGAGTTGCTCGTCGATCTCGATAACCGCCACTTCCGGCGCACAGTCATGATCGCACCGAATCTCAACCACTTTTTTCACTTTGGCCTCCTTTGGTGCGGGGAGAAGCCACCTGGCGGGGAGGCTCTCCCCGTCGGGGTTGATTGTCGAATCAGCAGGGCAGGTTGCCCGACAGATCGGGTTTGGGATTTTCGCGGAAGTTGATGACGACTGCTCTGCAGATCGCCTCCGCGAGGCTTTTGGCGCGGGCGCCCATGGAAGTGCCGTATTGAGGGGACCACACCAGCCATCCATCCTCCGTCGGCTGGATGGCCAGACCGAACTCGGTCACAAGCGCCATGGCCTGATGGCCGAACCCGTATCCGATGGAAAGCGGGTCGTATTTCTCCCTGGGGATACAGGTGCAACCGATCCACCAGTATTTGCCTTTCTGCTCGAAGGGTATCTGGTGGTAGCTCTTCGGCCGCCGGCAGGGCGACCAGCCCTGGGCTCTGGCAACGGCATCTACCAGGTCCTGCCCTCCCAGGTTCTGAATATGCTCGAATTCCTCGAGGCTCAGGCCCTGTCTCATGACTTAATCCTCCTTGCCGGCAGCGCCGCCGGCCAGAAAAAGAAAAGGCCCGGGGCGCTCGGCCGGGCCTGGTAGGAAGATGCCCGGAGGAAGCGGAATTTCCCCAAGAGGGAAAAGCTTCCCCCGTTGGGATTTATGCTGATGTTACGGCATAGACCGTACCATCACGTCCGCAGTGAATCAGCCATCTGGTAGCGAGAGCTTTTTCCGGCGAGTCTCCGTCCAGCAGGCGGCGGCGATTGATTTTAGGTATCTCTGAGAGGCGTTTGGTTTGCCCTCTGCTTGCCAGCAAGAAGAAGAATTCTCGCTTGCTGAGGGTCTTCCCGTCGAAGATATATGCCATTGCATCCTCCTCACAGGTAGTGGTTATTTATGACAGGGCAATTGTTAACTACCCCGTCATAATCGACACCACGGGTGGCGAAGATGACTCCTCGCAGGCTCCCGTAGAGGTATTTCACCCGCTCTCGGTATTGCTCCAGCGTTTCCGGCGGAGAATCCAGGTCGGTGCTGTAATACCAACGGCCGTTGATGCGGTGGGCGAACTGGGGTTCCAGTTCGCTGATCGTGCGGCGAAGCCGCTCCTGCACTTTGGAGGGCCAGGCGGAATGAATTTTTCAGCAGGTCAGATAACCGTTTGCAACCACGCGAAATGTGTCAAAGTCAGCCTTCTTCGCAGGACGCAATCTATCACTAGGGGTAATTAGGGCCACCCCGTTTAATGGATCGTGACCCCCCTTCAGCATGCTTCCGGCAAGAACTCCCAGTTGAAAAGGGACGGGGGTCAAATACCCAAGGGTATTTTCGTTCATGACCACATACCCACTGCGGACCTCGCCGGGCTCATCTTTCTGCGAATAAAGGGCGTCTCGCCGTTCCATGAACTCCTGATAGGAGATCTTCCCCCCATTCAGTTGCTGGAGAAGGACGGCTGTTGCGCTCCCGATTTCCCAGGTTTTCGTCTTTGAGAGTCGGGACAGCGCACCCTTGGCGATGGACCGGTAGCCCATCTGGATCATCTCTTCGACGGCCTTTTCAATTTTCCCGATTGTTGAGTGGGAGGAGAAGCCGTGCTCGTCGAAGAGCTGCACCCGGCATTTCCCTGGATGGCTGGCATCGGGAAGAACGACGGCGAACCGGCCCGGTTCCTTCCAGTGCTCGTACTCGATGCCGATGGGGCAACCGGAGTGGTTCCCCATGATTTCGTTGAAGACCCGGGCCCCCGGCATGACATACTGGAGGTGGTCGGAAAGGAATTCCTCCATGCCAGCCTTTGCCCACAGGCCTTTTTCTGCCAGGATATCTTTCGCCCTGGAGCTGAGATACTGGAAGGACTCCAGTTCGGCCTTGGCCTGTTCCAGAGCCAACCGAGGCCCCACGTTGGCAGCGCTCATAGGAGTGCTCCTTGGGGACTCCGCCCCTTCCGGGGCGCAGGTCCCCGGATAGGGTTGATAGAACGAAAAAAGGCTGCACCCGGTGGTACCGGGGCAACCTTTTTGGCCTGTTACTCTGTGTTGTGAGGGGCTACTTCTCCTTCTTTTCGGACCTTTCCACCCACTTATCGTGGATGATTATAGCCACCGCAAAGAGAAGGAAGCCATAGACCATCAAAATCGCGTATCCTAAACCCATTTTGCCCTCCTTTGAGGTAAAGATAAAACATTCCCCAGTGATATGCAAGGGGGTTAAGGATCTCCTTCCAGGTAGAAGGCCATCGCATAAGAAGCGACCGCGCCCACAAAACCGGCCCAGATAATTTTCGCGGGGATATCAGCGTTGACTACCCCTGCTATTGCGATACCTGCAAGAAGCAGTTCCGCAATTTTGTAGAAAAAGGCGATCATGCTAGCCTTTCTCTTTTCGTTCAGGAATTTCTTTTTCACTTTTCTCACCTCCCTTCAGGTTGGGAAAGGACAGGGAGGCGCCCCTTGACGGGGATGACTCCCCGTCGGGGTTGATGGGTTCTGGCGGCTAGTTCAGCAGCCAGAGCAAGAAGAAAATCTCGAGGATCTCCTTCATAGAATTTTTCCTTATTAGAGGAGCAGAGGAATGACCGACACGGTCAGCCCCACTATCCCCAGGACCAGCCCCAGAACGCCCAGGGCGATCCCCAGGACGGCCATGCGGGTGGTTAGGTGCGCGGCTTGGTAATCTTGCCGCTGATTGATACCGCTTCTTTGACCCCACCAAGCCAACTGACAAAGCCTCCCCACATCGGGGCAGTTGCCATATCAGCGCCGCGAACAACAACCGTATATTTTCCGCACAGCAAATCTTCAAAGATCGCGTATCGCCTGATTGGCAGCTCAATTTTGTATGTCAAAGGGTCGCTCATAATTTCATCTCCAGCGCAGGGCGCACCTAACAATTCATTCAATCCGCCGCCTTCGGCGCGGCTTAACTCAGGTGTTATCCGGGTCAGGGCATTTTTGTGACCGTAGTAATACCGGTACACCTTTGACCATTTGGCCTTCCGAATCTGTACCGTGTTCGCCTGCCCCTGAATCAGGGCAAGCTCTACCCGACCGTCATAATCGAGGACGATCGAGTTGACGGTCAGGCCGGCTTTGTTCTGGCCTCCGCGGGCGTGCCGGATGGTCCAGCCCCCGGAGGTGAGATTTTCGATCACGACAGGTTGCCAGCGACCGAACTTGCGGTCGCTTTTGCCTCTCGGGTCGATCTTCGAGTTATGCAACTGGACAGTCTCCGGAGGCGCCATGTCCTCCGGCTTCTGATCCAGCAGGTTCTCCACCGTGAAGGAGAGCATAAGGTTCCTCCTTGGGGAGATCTCCCCGTGCCTGGGGAGAGTCTCCCCGGCTTGGGGTTAAACTGGATCAAGGCGTATCGAAAACCTTGAGGTCCGAGTGCATATCTGCATCTCGATCCAGCCGCAGAAGGAAGCAGTTTTCTTTTGCCGCATAGTCGGTGACCGTCTCGATGAGGGCCTGTTCCGCTTCCTCCTCGAGAGGGTCGAGCGTGTCCGCGGCGCATTCGTAATCGATGCGCCCTTCTCGGATCGTGATTGACAGACCCTTGTCCACCGCCCCGCGGGCGGCTTCCTGCAGGTGGTCCGGCAGCAGCCTGGAGATCAAAGCCTCCAGGTCCGGCTTGCCATCCAGAGATACGTGGTCCCCCTGGCAGAACCCCAGGGAGTACCACACCTCGGACTCGCCATAGCCCTTCTCCTGCGCGGTGCGCTCGAAGTGATACGACAGCATTTTTGACATGACTTCCTCCTTGCCCTCGCGCGGCGGGCGGATAGAAAAAGCCCGGTGCGCGAAGCCGGGCCGGCGAATGGGCCCGGAGGAAGCGCAGATCCCCCGCGGCCGGGAAAACGCTTCCCCCGGGCGGGGCGGAAAAGAACCTCCTTTCTGGAAGGAGAATTAGTCTCCCGGGAGGGATGGTCCCATTCCGGGTTGGAGACGACAAAAGGCAATGAGGGATGCCCCATTGCCTCTTTTTCCCGGTGATCGGAAGGACCTTCCGGGATGTCGATGGCCAGCACGGATGCGGTGGCCTTGATGTCTCCGGGGCGGGGAACCCGCCCGGACTGACGGCGCAACAGGGGAGAATCCCGTTGCGAACACTGCTGGTTGTTTTCGGAGGCCAGCTGCCTCGCTCAATCCGTCGGGCGGCATGATGCGGCCGGACGGAGATTGCTTTTGGTATAACCCGGCCGGCGGAGATTTTAGGTGGCGAAAAAGGTCTTTTAAGCGTGCTTTTCGCCATCTTTTTTGCCGATTTCTTGATTCAGAATGGGAGCCTCAGGATTAAACCCGTTTTTCCAGGAGGAGTTATGGCGCAAAAGCAAGGTGGGGAGAAGGCGGCCGCGCAGAAACAGGCCAAGGGGAAAGTCAACCGGCATGTCAGGGAGAAGGTCAGTACAGCGTTTATCGCTCGGTCATTCACTCTCGGCAGCAACCAGGCACAGAAGGTATATCACCGCAGCTTCGATATCACCTCCCGTGCCCTGTACGACCTGGGCATCCTGCTGCGGATCATCGGCACGAAAGAACAGGCGATGGAGGTCGAAGGGGTCGTGGACGATCTGCTGCTCCATGTCGACAGGGAGATCCAGGAGGAGAAGATCCGGCTCGATAAGCTGATCGAAGAGAACGGTGTCACCGGTGAGGTGGGCTTTTCCATGCCGGTGCAGGGAGAGGCGCAAATTTCCTCGCCGCGCGCCGGGCGCTACCTCGGGCTGATCTGCGAGATGGACGCGCTGATCGGGACGATGACCCTGCTGTGGATTTCTGGTGTTCTGCTCGATGCTCAGTATTCCGATGGCACCTATAGGTGGCAGCGGCGACTGCTCAAGGTCGCTGCACGAATCCAGAACATCACCCATCGTGCCATGAAGTCAGCCGGCAGCAAGTCCACGGGTACTCGGGGCGATGCGGCAGCCCCGGAAGCGGTGGCCGAAGAAACGACCACGGCGGTGGCCGAGGAAACGACCACGGCGGTGGCCGAGGAGACGACCACGGCGGTGGCCGAGGAGACGACCACGGCGGTGGCCGAGGAGACGACCGAAACCGCTGAGGCAGAATTTGAGGCTGCTGCCGAGCCGGCCGAGGACGAAAAGAAGGAAGGCAAGGCGACAAGAGCGAAAAAGGCGGCCTGATCCCAACGGGCAGGAGGAAAGTGACGCTGTTTCTGGATCACCAGCAGACCATGGCGGTTTCCCACCCGGGGCATTTGCTGCTATCGGCGTGCCCCGGGTCGGGAAAAACCCGGGTACTATCCTCGCGGGCTGCCCGTCTGCTCTCGGACAGCAGAGGGCGCCTGGTGGCGGTGACCTTTACCCGTGACTCCGCCGGCGAGCTACGGCGGCGGATTGTTGAGACCTGCCAGGTCTCCCCCGGTCGCCGTCTGCTGACGGGAACCTTTCATTCCCTCTGCCTGAATCAGTTCTCGCGGGCGAAGATGAAGGTGAGGGTCCTCTCCGGTGGCGAACAGCACACTGTTCTCCGCCGCGCCTGGGAGAAGACTCCGGTGGCGCAGATCCTCACCTTTGACGAGGCCCAGAAGGGTGTCGAGACGATCAAGAGTTCTCTCGATCCGCCGCCGGCGCCGGATTCCCCCCTGGGAGCCATGTACAGGGCTTACCAGGAATCCTTGGCGTTGATGGGTGTCTTCGATTTTCCCGATCTGCTGCGCGAGAGCGTGCGCCTGATGCACAGCGGAGACCTACGGCCGTTGCCGGCCGACTGGATGCTGGTTGACGAGGCACAGGATATGGACGAAGTGCAGTACGCCTGGATCCAGTGCCATGCCGATGCCGGGATGCAGGTGACCATCGTTGGAGACGACGACCAGAGCATCTACGGCTGGCGGTGGGCGCTCGGATACGATGGCATGATGCGCTTTCGCCGGGATCTCGGCGCCGAGCATCTGCAATTGTCCACCAATTATCGCTGTGCACCGAATATTATCCAGGCGGCGGCGAATATGATCGCTTCGAACAAAGCGCGGGTGGATAAAGCGATTCGTCCCTTCAAGCGGGAGCAGGGGCGGGTGGAACTATTCAAAGCGGCCGACCGGATCGCCGAGAGCCAGATGATCTTTTCGGCCATCAGAGAGGATCCTTCTGAACGTTGGGCGGTGCTTGCCAGGACCAACCGTCTGCTGGATTTGGTGGAACTTGGTCTGTGCGCCGGAGAGATCCCCTGTCGGCGCGTCGGGGGCCGCAAATTCTGGGATGCGCCCGAACCGGCGGTTTTTCTTGCTTTGGTGCGTTCATTGTCCAAGGGGGACGGGGTCGGTGAGCTTCTCGCCCTACACTGGGCCGGGATCCCCCAGTCATTTCTGGACGCGATTCCTACAGGGTGCGGATGGCAAGCTGCCGCCGCTCATCTGAAAGGAGCTGAAGAGGCTTTAGGTAAGCCGGGCCGCAAGCAGGTCGCCACCCTCATTCAGCGTCGGGCCGAGTGGGTCGAGGCTATGCGCCTGGGCCGCGTTCGTCTGGCCATCTCGGGTATTGCCGGTTGGCTGCGTTCACAGGAGAAGGACGCGCGCAAGGCGACGATTTTTACCTGGTGCGAGGAGGCTTTAAACAAAATGAGCGGCGGGGTCGAGCAGCGGATTTTCAGTCTCACTCAGAATTCGCGCAAGGAGAAGGACCAGGCCGATGGGGTTAATGTCGTTTTGATGACCGTGCACAACTCGAAAGGCCTGGAATTTCCGAACGTCTGGATCATTGCGGCGGAGGAAGGAATTCTGCCGCATAGCGACTCGGCAGTGGAGGAGGAGCGGCGGCTGATGTATGTGGGTATGACCCGTGCCGAGCGGCGGCTCGTGCTTTCCCACACGACCACCGATGCCAAGCCGAGCCGTTTTCTCTCTGAAGCGGGATTGCAGCCGAAGTTTTAAGTGGGAGGTTTTTGTGATCGCAATCGCTATCGTCGGCAGTCTTTCTGTTTACGCTCTTTTGGCGTTCTGGTATCGTCGACAGAGAGCAAAGGTGCTCTCCAGCGTGAAAACTGAGAGCGTTTGAGCATGGACGCGATTTTTTTCTTGTGGCTCATCATTGTGGCGGTCCTGTGGGCTCGCAACAGGAGCCGTTTCCCGCCACCCAGACCTTCAGCGCCTACGGCAAATGGCGTGGAGAAGGTCCGGGCGCCATTTTTTTGTCCCCATTGCTCTGAACTTGTCCAGACAGATTTCTGTTTTAAGTGTGGGAGGATCTTTTGATTCCCGCCGGGGTAGAATTAACCACTGAGCCAAGACCAAGGAGGCAGGTCGAGATCCTGCGGTACGCCTCTTTTTTGGGCGATTTGCTATTTCCGTCGATGTGGCAAGGAGCCGAGGGTTTTCCGATGCCTCCTTTGCTGCTGGTTTTCAACAGTTTCTGTGAATAACGGAGGCAAGATGGGGGAGAGGGTTCCCTTCAGCACAACGATCGACTCCGATCTGTATCGGCGGGTACGGGAGTTTGCGGCGAGAGAGCGGCTGGAAATCGCTTTTTTATTCGAGGAGGCGATCCGTCTGGTTCTTGCCGAGCGGGAAAGTCGATAGGTTTTCCGGTGCTCTGGCATCTGCTTGGGTTCGCTGCGGTTCTTTCCTTGGTGGCCATACGGCAGAGGGCCGGACAGGCCGGCCCTTTTTGGATGATTTTCTTTTCTTTGCCCACCTCCCTGCTTCACGAAATCGCCCACTTTATTGTTGCCCTCTTTACCAACGGCCGGCCGAGCGGCTTGTCCCTGTGGCCTCGCGCACAGGTTGAGACCACTTTGACCGGCGGGACCAGGAAAGTCTGGGTTCTTGGCACCGTCACCTTTAGCCCGGGTCCCTTTTCGACCCTTCCCACCGCTCTGGCACCACTTCTGTATCTGCCTTTGGCCGCTTCGGTGCTGTTTTTCTGGCCCCTTTGGTTTCCCGGATCCGGCCCTCATCTCGTTGCAATGTACCTGCTCGCCTACCTATTTCTCGCCAGTGCCAAGCCTTCCCGGCAGGATCTGAAAATTGCCTTTTCAGACATCACGAGTCTCGCCGTCTATGCTATTTTTATTGGTCTCTTTTATTTTTTCTGGGAGGATATTCTACGGGCTTGTTATTTTCTCATTTACCTGTTCAGGACCACTTCCACATCAATGCTCTCTAAATTTTTTAGTTCCTCCGTATTCACAGAGTAAAATTTGAAATTCCTGTATCCGGCGAAAGAAACCGTCGGTCCATATTCTGTTAATGTAAGTATTGGAAATTCTGATTTTAGGCGGCCAAATGAAATAATAATTATAGCTTTGTGCAACTGCAGAACTTCCATTGCAAATACTTCGACGCTCCCAATTGGACGCAGGAGGTGGAACGGAGTTCCCTTCTTATTGTCTATTGGCCGATGATAATGAAGGGGATTGATGTTGAAATATTTACTCAGCACATTCTTGATTTTAATGGGTGTTTCATAGGAAATTGGTATGGTTATGTCTACAGTGCCATCAGGGTCTGCGCTGAATTGAGGTTCATGCACCTTTATCCTGGTTTCTCTCTGTAAAACTTCGAGAACATTATGTTGCAGGTCCTCTATGATGGCATCCTTCGAAGCGATTGATTTCTTCGCCATTTCATAAAGTGTTCCCTTGGTGAATACCTGTCGCACCAGGACACGGTTCTGATCCAGTCTCTCCAGAAGGCTCTTGCGCTTGAAATCGATATCGGCCGGATGCGAGCCGGTCAACTCTAGTAATTGACGGCGCAATTCGGCATTCTCCTGTTCCAGGCCCTTGAGGCGATTGGTCCGATCCAGATTGAGATTGGCGAAATCCTTTCGTAGGGTTTTTTTGTCCACTTCGACCAGGATTTGGAGCTCGAGCTCCGCGCGGCCGTTGATTACCGCGAGTCTTTCCTCCAGCACCTTCGTCGACATAAACGAGGCTGCGTAGGTGACCACCGTCTGGGAGGAGGGTTTGCCGTCCTGCAGGATGTGTTCGCTTTGCACGAAAGCTCCGGCCCACTCGGCGGCTTTTTGCTTGGCCGACTCGAGCGCCAACCTCCGGGCATCCTCCCGAGTGTCCAGATCCCCCATGATGTAATGGGTGGTTATTTCCGCCCGCAACAGATCCGGCGTATTCTCAAGTTCGCGGATCTCGGCCCAAGCGGGCAGCCCCAGAAGCAGCAGGACTGCCGCTAACGGAATCATGATTCGTTCCATAATCGCCTCCTTTTCTTAAAGGGGCCAGAGGTAAACGCCTGTGCTGGCGCTTACTGTCGAAAGGGCCGCATTTAAGGGCGACCAACCTCCGTTTTTTCGGTACTGCCAAGCAGCAACGATGGCCGACGACGAGACTTGCGCCAAAATAATTTTCAGACAGCCCGGAAGTCCTTGATCTCCGCCTGCACCGATCGACTCCCTTGCCATTCGTTAACTGTTCCCTGGTAAAGCAGGTCCAGGCGGCGGCCTTCGAGTCCCTGGGCGTCCTCGCCGCGGCCAAAGGCGATACATCTAAGGGGATTGCCATCCTGAATGGCCAGGAAGGCGAGGTGCTTACCCTTGAGTACCCGAACTTTCTCGGCCCGGACCTGTCGGGTGACGAACACCGGGCCCGGATTGCCGGCGCCGAACGGCGCAAGAGCCGACAGGGTCTCGACCACCGGCAGCGTGAGATTTCCTACCGGCATCTCGGCATCGAAGCACAACTCGGGCCGCAGGTCCTGCTCGGACAGGCAAAGCTGCGCTCGGGCATCGAAGGCTTCGGCGAAGGCCTGGATATTCTTCTCCTCGATCGACAGTCCAGCGGCGTACTCATGGCCACCGAACCCCAGCAGCAGACTGGAACATGCCTGCAGCTGCTCGTAAAGATGGAATCCGCGGATACTGCGCGCCGAGGCCTTGCCCTTGCCGCCGTCCTGGGCGATCAGCACCGTCGGGCGATGATAGCGCTCCACCAGGCGCGAGGCGCAGATGCCGATCACGCCTGGATGCCAGCGACTATCGGCCAGCACGATACTGCGCCGGCCGGTTGCCCCCTTTTCAATCCGCTCAATGGCCTGTTCGACCGTCTGTGCCTCGATGTCCTGGCGCTGCTGATTGAGGTCGTTGAGATGTGCGGCGATCCGCATGGCCTCATCGAAGCCGCCTCCCAGCAGCAGCTCCACTCCTAGGGCGGCGTCCTCGATCCGGCCCGAGGCGTTTAAACGCGCAATGGTGCCGCAGGAGATCCTCTTGATGCCGGCCGCCTGCTGCAAAGCCGCGATGCCCGGGCGCGGCGCGGTTTCCATCAGCGTCAGTCCAGCCCGGGTTAGGATCCGGTTGACCCCCAGCAGCGGCACGATATCGGCGATGGTGCCGATGGCCACCAGATCGAGGAGCTTCTTCAGGTCGGGCTCCGGCCGGTCGCGGAAGGCGGCGGCATCGCGCAGAGCCTTGCGCAGCGCGACCGCAAGGAAAAAGGCGACACCGACGCCGGCGAGTTCCTTGAAGGGAAAAGCGCAGCCTGGCTGGTGTGGGTTGACGATGGAGTAGGCTCGCGGCAGTTCTTCCGGAATCTGGTGGTGATCGGTGACGATCAGATCGATACCCAGTTCCCTGGCCAGAGAGGCTTCTTCTGTGGCGGAGATGCCGCAGTCCACCGAAACGATCACCCGGGTGCGGTTGCGGGCGGCCTGCTCAATGGCCGTTCTGCTCAGTCCGTAACCGTCCCGCAGCCGCAGTGGGATCGAATAGCCGACATCAGCGCCGAAGCTGCGCAGGGCCTGCACCAGAACGGCGGTGCCGGTGACCCCATCAGCATCGTAATCGCCGTGCACTTCTATGCGCTGGCGCCGGCGGATGGCATCTATCAGGCGCGCGACTGACCGCCCCATACCCTTCATAAGGTACGGATCGGGCAGCTTTGCGAGGGTACCATTCAGAAACAGTTCGGCCGAGTTTTCGTCCAGGCCACGCAGGGACAGAATTCGGGCGACCAGAGGATCCATGCCCATACGGCGGCAGAGGGAATCGGCCGTTCTCGTCACCTCCTCCGGGGGCAGCCCGCAGCGCTGCTCGCGGGGGATCCATCGTTTCAGGGCAGATCGGTTCATTGGCGGGCACCTTGTACGAGTCGGAATTTTTGCTTACGTGTCTGTCGCAGGGAGCCAGAAATACTTTTTGGCAACATCTCACGACTCGTTCAATTGTCAATACCCTTTTTCCATGTTTGTGCGGGAGGACTTTCAGCTTTTGCTGCAGATCAAACAGGTAACCTCTTATTTTGTCATAGGTATTCACCTTTACGATGGATACTGCGGTTCGAGTACTTCGACCATTGCCCCCTTATCCTTTTGTGAATTTCAGTAAAGGATGAGTTCTGTAAGAACAAAATTTTTTGTAGTTAAAAACATATTGACGTTTGATGAAGGCGTGCAACCATCAGGGTGTGATTGCGAGCCTATATTTTTTTCAGGATGTGCGTATGGAAAATCCGCTGTTTCGAGGAACGTTGCTCCAGAGAGCCTTTCGCTTCGCACATATTTCGCATGCCGGTCAGAAACGCAAATACACCGGCGAGCCTTACATCATTCACCCGCGCCGGGTCTCCTTCTGGGTGGCTGCCGTCACGTATGATCCGGAGGTGGTGGCTGCGGCTATCCTGCACGATGTTCTGGAGGATACCAGCGCCACCTTCGAGGAATTGCGGGATCGCTTCGGCTGGCGCGTGGCCCGGATGGTTTGGGAGGTAACCGATATTTCCCGCCCCAACGACGGCAACCGCCGGGTCCGCAAGGAGATCGACCGACAGCATCTGGCCCTGACCAGCGCCGAGGCTCAGACGATCAAGCTTGCCGACCTGATCGACAATACAGGCTCTATCGTCGCTCATGATCCGGGTTTTGCCCGCGTTTACATGCGGGAGAAAGCCCTTCTGCTGGAAGTGCTGCACAGGGGCAGCCCTGCCTTGTACGCCGTAGCCGCGGGTCTGGTTGAGGAGTTCGAAAGGAGCTATAAACGATGAGAATATTACTGGTCGACACCGGAACGAAACTACCCTCCCTGGCCCTCATGCGCCTGTCCACCTATCACAAGGCGCTTGGCGACGAGGTGGCCTTGCTGAACTTCGGCGACACGACTTTCGATCCTGGAAAATTCGATCAGGTGTATGTCTCGGTCATTTTTACCCGCTCGAAACCGGAGGTGGAGAAGTTACGGGCCGTCTACGGTCAGAAGGTTATTGTCGGGGGCCCTGGATGGGATCTCACAACCCGCCTGCCGGCCGAGATCGAAGCCTGCCGGCCGGACTGGAATCTGTACAACTCCGAGATTCTCTATCCGCGCATCCGGGGTCCCTACTCCCGTCAGACCAGGATGGCTAAGGCACAGATGATCGCCGACTCAGGAATAGGCCGGCTCACTTCGGGGTGCAACCGCACCTGCGCCCACTGCCGAGTGCCCCGAATGGAGGGGAAGCTGCGTTCGGCCAGTGCTCTGGCCGATCTGATCAACCCCCGCTCGAACCATGTGCATCTGCTGGACAATTCCATAGGCGACTACCCCCGCGCCCTGAAATGCCTGGCCGAGGCGAAAAAGCGGGGGCTGGTCCTCAATATCAGCCAAGGGATCGATGTTCGATCGGCTTCGCTCCCCTTTTTGCAGGCCTTGGTCCAAACCGACCTGCTGGGCAATTCTCTATATATCGCCTGGGACCGAATGCAGGACGAGGCCAGCGTGCTGCGCGGGATCGGGCGGCTCAAACCTCTGGCCGAGGCCCACGGCAAGGAGATCACCTGCTTCGTACTCACCGGATTTGATACCACTTTCGAACAGGACCGGTACCGGGTGGAGAAACTGCACGAGCTGGGGATCCGCCCTTATGTTATGCCCTATGAGGCGATGGACCGAAGTGACGCTCGAATGGCCTGCTTCAAACGTTTTGTCAACGCTTTCTTCTTCAAACGCATGGATTTTGATCGCGAGTATGAGCCCTGGCTGAGGGCGAAGGCCGCCTACCATGTAAGCGGGCTGTTCGCGGCGGCCTGAGGGAGGACGGCATGCCTTTGTATCCCAATCGCAAGTTGTCCCTGAAGATGGCCCGAACCCGGCCGGAGGATGCCTATAGCCCCGAATCGATGGCAAACGTCGCCTTAGCCAATCTTTGTGTCGGGGAGATTGTCGTACTCGGACCGCAGAGACGTCTTCGGGTGGCGGCGATCTCGGAAAAACGTCTGGTGCTGGTGGGCACCGACGGCCGCCGTCGATCTTACGACCCGTTCGGTGAACTGTGGGATCAGCTTGTGCGCGATGTCGTCGGCGCCCTGCTGGCCGCCGCGCACAGAGCCGACGCTGGCGATCTAGCGAGCGCCCTGCGTCGCGATCCGGCCTTCGTAGTGGATAAGGAAGGATTTGGTTATCTGGCCGATCCGCAGGGAGGCGTGGTATGCCCTATCAGATGAATCACTTTCCCGACAATAGGCATCCCTGGACCGACGAGAAGGGGTGGGACCATTTGGAGGTCCGGGCGGATAGCAGGGCGGAGCTGGACACGCTGATCGAAGCGGCCCGGCGCAAGTTCTGGGAGGTCTGGATTTGCGATGCTGAGCAGAGGATGGCCTTGTTGTACAAGCCTTCCGGTGCCCTGGCGCCTTGGGAGGATTCCCCGGCGCCAGGCTAATACGTTCCGCGTGCTGGCTGCCGAACGGCTCGAATAATCAGTGAGCGGAGCGAATCTGAGTTGATTGATGACCAGGAATCGCAACGAACTCGGCCAGGGCGTTCTACCCCCCGCACTGCCGCATCACACATTCAGGACAGACCCATTCGTCCCGGCGGCGCGCTTCGAGTTCCCGCCGCAGCCGTCGCATCTCTGGAAGAACGGATACTTCCAATAGTTTGGCGATCTGCTGTTCGATGCCGGCGGGAAAAGCCTCGACCGCTGGCATCGGGTCGGTTTCCCGCAACCAGCGCATCATGGCGAAAAGCGCTTCGGCAGACAGTGGCTTATCCCCATTGCGCTCGAGGGGCTGCACGAATTTCAGTTCCATGGCTTTCATAGACTCTCCACAAGAAAACCTCTGATTTCAGCCAGGGCTGCTTAGGTCCTTCGCGGCCAGGCACAGTAGGGCTTTTGCGGGCGGGAGAGGATCTGGGATCTGCTGAAGCAGCTCTCTTCAAGCAGCTTGGCGAGGTAACAAGCTTCGTTCGAACATTTCCCATCCTCCAATCTCGCTCCACACCGCAGGCAACACACGGCTTTTTCTCCTTTCGTTTGGCCCCTCCTCTTATTTGCGCCGATGATATCCAGAACCCGGCGCGAAGAAGTTATCGATAAAAGTCGGTTTACGACCTTTTTCGGAGCAGAAATAGGCGGATGCAATAATGGATGGTATTGACGTTTTGACCGAGGAGGCGCGGCAAAACCGTTCCCTTCAGGGTCGGGTTACGGGCCTGGATGTGGGGGCTTCGGCGCCGAAGAGGCTGGTGCCGTTGGAAATGCTCATTCCAGCGGCCTGTCGTTGAGCGTGTAACGGAACTCCGGTCCCTGCGGATGGCCGCCCGGCACGGCACTTCGTCGCGGAAAGGTGATGAAAAAGGGTCGCAGGCGCTCCTTTTCGACCACTTTTGCTTGGCCTTTTTCTTCTATTCTGAGAACCCGGTTCTCTGAACCGGAGGAATATCCATCGAAGGAGTTGATCCCCATGACCTCACTGCAACGTAAGCTTGTCGCCCTGTCCGTCCTTGTCATTGTCGCCCTGCTCGGTCTGCTCTGCGCCCAAGTCTGGGCGCAGAAGAAGGCCGAGCGTCTGGTTGCGCAGCTTGTCGACTCGGCGCCAAGAGAAGCCCGTATCAAGGTCGGCGCGGTACGGGCGAATGTGCTTCACGGGTCGGTGACTCTGAGCGGAGTGAAGGCCGCCGTGGCAGAGTCGCCCGTTTCGCTGGAGGCCCAGCAGATCGTCATCCGCGACTACGAGGTAGAAGAGGGTCTGCCGCAGGCGCTCGACCTGTCCATCCGCGGCCTTTCTCTGAATCTGCCGCAGGCTGTCCTTGCCCAGGTCGGTTACGAAACCCCGCCTCTGTTGTTTGTGGATCTGGATTTTTTCAGGGAGAAGGAGCGGGGTTTCATCTTGCGCCGGCTCAACCTCGGCAGTCCCCAGGTCTGCGACATCGAGGCGCAGCTCTCACTGGCGCCTTTTTCTCAAGGTGATCCCCCGTACAGCCTGCGTTATGCCTCAGTCGCCTACCGAGACCATTCCTTTTTCACCCAGATGTTCCGGGCGGTCGCCGGCCGTGATTATGATCCGGCGATCGGGACGCGGGAGTTGGACCGGATCATCGCCGGGGCTCGCGCGGAAGGGAAGGGCGAGCGGCCCCTGGCGGCACTTGCCGAGCTGCGCAAATTCGCCGAAAAACCGGGACAGATCCGCTTCACCCTGCATCCGCCCGAGGCGGTTCCGCTGCAGCAGATCAAGACCATCTCCCCAGAGGTGTTTTTCGACAAGCTCGGCGTCACGATTGAGTACCTTGGCGTCTGAGTGGGACGAGGGAAATTATCCTCGAAAGCAGCATTAAAAGGGTATTGACCTTTTATTCTTCCGTGGCAGCATGGCGGAAAAAGGAGGTCGTTGGATGAGAAAAACTGTTCAGTTAAGAGGGAAGAAGGCCGGGGCGTTGATCCATGTTTCCGATCTGATTGTCGATTGCAGGCAGGTAGTCTATTTCACCGGGTTTGGTCCGACCCAGGAAGTGCGGGCTTTCGCGCAGCTTCTCAACGCAGGGGAGGCGGAATTGAGTCTCGTCGGGGATGAGGAAACCTTCTCCCTTCGCTCCTGTCGCACCGATTTTCCGATCCAGGTGGCCAAGGGGCCGGAGGGGCATTCGCTGATCTATTGTCTGCCCAGGGACACCTCCTATATCATTGCCGCCTCG
>Ga0265293_10005745_pt1 | contig 20461 bp, 20 predicted proteins | sample Munlanlewell138R_FD_192505 | JGI IMG/M metagenome (GOLD analysis project Ga0265293, IMG submission 192505) | Leachate microbial communities from a municipal landfill in Southern Ontario, Canada - Leachate well 138R | ecosystem: Engineered > Solid waste > Landfill > Unclassified | place: Canada... | reverse complement strand
TTTTAACCTTCTTTTCTCAACATTTTTTACAAATTTTATATTGCATTTATAAAAAAACAGTAGATAAAACAATTACCTTCTACTGTTTCCTATTGTTTTAGCCACACATTTTTTTTAATTATGCCAGAAAAAACTATCAAAAGATAGTTTTTTTTAATATTTCCTTACTTTTTACCATTTTTTGAAACTTGGACAAGTTTGTTTAACATTTATATGAGCGAAACCTTTATGTTGGATTCAGTCCATTATCGCTTTTTTCAATCTAGGCAAATCTCTATCATTAGCAGAAATATTTAATTTACAACCGGCAGACTCTGTTAATTTCAATGGATCAAATGGAGATATCGTATTTCAATCTGGAGTAGATTTTGTTTTTATATTTTCTGGTGTAGTAGGAGATGCTTGACCAGTAGTCAAAGCATAATTTTGGTTGTCTGCAACTATATGAACAATATTGATATTTCTTCTAGCAGAATGAAGTAAATGGCCAAGACCTATTCCATAAGAATCTCCATCTCCAGCATAAGAAATTACGGTAAGCTCTGGATTTGATATTTTTACTCCAGTAGCAAAAGCTAGTCCTCTACCATGTAGAGTTTCTGCTCAATATCAATCAACATACTGACTCATTTTCCCACTACATCAAATTCATGTAACTACCACAGTTTGATGTTTTGGTATTTTTAATTCTGCTAATGCTTGTTTGATTGCAAGATGGATTACAAAATTTCCACATCAAGGACATCGCTGAAATTTATTTAAATTGTTTCTCATTTTGTTTGATTTATAGTGTAAAGTATTACTTTAAAAATCCTTTGCTCAAATCTAAAGAATATTTGAATAAACTTGAATTAGATTTCCTCCTGAAAAATTGGATATAAATCATATTTTCTGATATGTTTTATCTTTTTTTCCCAAATGTCTGTTTTTAGTTTACATTCATTTGAAATTAAATTTTGGAAAGATCATCAATAATTCATTTCTACAAAAATCAACTCTGATATATTTTTCTCATTTTTTTGGAATCGTTGTTTTAGTCTGGGATCTATAGGTTGTAGCATTGTAACTATGATAATTCAGTAATTCTTAAACTTATCATTTGTAAGTAGTGACTCCAAAACATATCTATTGAATCCAAAAGTCACAAAGAATTTTTTAGCATTTGGATTAATTATTTCATATCCATAAAAGTCTTCATTAAATTCTGTTTGAATAAAAGTTTCTATTTTTTTTGCCCTTTTTTCCATCATTTGTTTTTTGATTTCTGGATCTTCATTTGTTGCTCAATATTCATCATGTTCATATGAAGTTGTAATAAATTCTCAATTTTCTACTCCAGGAATTGAATAAGGAGAAATTCAAGATTCAGTAAATTGATATCTTTTAAAGTCAGTTTCTTGTTCATTTTTTGGAGAAATAAAAACACTTCCTCTATTTACTGTTTCTGCTTTTAATTTAGAAATATCTATAGAAAGATAAGTTTCACTAAACTGTTTATCCACCAAATAAACTAATGGATGTTGATAAATGTCTGACCAATTTAAGGCCTTTCCAATCAAATTATATCAGTTTTCAAAAGTATCTGGAGCTAAAACTATTGGTTTTGTTTCTCCAAAGCTTGCATTTAATGCAAAGTCTATATCTCATTGGCCTGTAAAAGTTGGAGTTCAAGTACTTGGCCCATCTCTTTGAGATAAAACATAAACTCATCATATTTCGGCTTGATTGGAGAAAGATAAACTTTCGCTCATTAGAGCAAACCCTCATCAGCTAGTTCAACACATAGCCCTTTTTCCAGCAAACTTTGCTCCAAGCATAGACATACTTACTGCTATTTCGTCTTCTCATTGATGAAAAATAACTTTTGGATCTTTTACTACTTCATCAATTATTGTAGTGGCTGGAGTCATTGGATATGCACCATATCGTTCTAAATCACTAGCAATTGCTCATTTTGCTATAATCTCGTTTCAATAACAAAGTTTTTTAGAATCTTTTGAAATGTTTTTTGTGAATTTAAAACCATGATTAGTTTCAAAATGATAATCAAGATCAAATCACTCTCTCAATGCCTCTATATTGGTTTGTAGAACTTCTCATTCAAAAAAATTTGGTAAAATCATTTCTCATTCTGAAATGTCTATTCACAATATTTTGAGAGCAAATCCAAAAGCTGGAACATTTTTGTATTTACAAGAACAAGATTTCAAATTTATTATGTTTTTTAGCTCATAAATTTTTTCGTTTTTTTTGATAGAATAATCGTTAAAACAGATAAAATAATCTATTTTTTTTGAAATAAATGGTTTTTTGTCTGAAATATAGACCAAAATAGAATTGTTGTCTCATTTAATAATAGAAGCATATTCCTTATCTACCAAAACCTCATATCCATTTTTGGTAAACAATTCAGCCAAAAGCAATCATGCCGTATTGACTCCTCCACCAGCTGGTCATGAAAATCAAATTGAAATATTCATTGCAAATATAAAATAGAAGCTAAAAAAAAATAGTTTTTAGTTGAACTCTCAATAAGTATAATATTGTATTATGAAATCTATTTCAAAATTCAAGATTATTTTTTTATTGTTCAAAAAAATTTATAAGGATATTGAAAAAATTATCAAAGAGAAAAACTTGTTTTATTTTTGTCATCTCGAGTGAATATTGTTGCGAGAGATCTAATAGCATTAAAGTAAGATTTCTCGCAAGATAGAACACTTCGAAATGACAGTTGTGAGTAATGGATTCTTCGCTTTGCTCAGAATGACGAAGAGGTGGCAAATTAATTTCTCGTTATTTTATTAGAATTCGAGATTTTTTGGAGTCCTAGGGAAAGGAATTACATCACGAATATTTTCCATACCTGTAAGATACATCACCAATCTTTCAAATCATATTCCAAATCCTGCATGTGGATTGGTTCCATATTTTCTAAGATCCATATATCGTCGATACTCTTCTGGATTTAGTCCTGATTCTAGCATTCTTTGTTGCAAAATTTCTAACCTTTCCTCTCTTTGACTTCCACCAATCATTTCCCCAACACCAGGAACTAACAAATCCATTGCTGCTACCGTTTTTTTATCGTCGTTTAATCTCATATAAAATGCTTTAAATTCTTTTGGATAATCTGTCACAAATACAGGTCAATTAAAAACCTTTTCTGACAAATATCTTTCATGTTCTGTCTGTAATTCTACTCATCGTGAAACTGGATATTCGAAATTTTGTTCAGATTTTTGGAGGATATCTATAGCTTCTGTGTATGTAATTCTTGCAAATTTTGAGTCAATAAGTTTTGTAATTCTATCTTTTATTTCTGGATTAATAAATTGAGTGAAAAAATCTATTTCTGCAGAAGCATTGTCTAATACATATTTAAACACATATTTTATTAAATCTTCTGCTAAATCCATATTGTCTTGTAAGTTTGCAAACGCTATTTCTGGTTCTATCATTCGGAATTCTGATAAGTGTCTGGCTGTATTTGAATTTTCAGCTCTAAAAGTAGGTCAAAAAGTATAAATTTTACCAAAAGCACAAGCAAAAGTTTCTCACTCTAATTGTCAACTAACAGTAAGTGAAGACTCTTTTCCAAAAAAATCTTTTGAAAAATCTATTTTCCCATCTTCATTTTTTGGAGTATTTAACATATCCAAAGTAGATACCCTAAACATCTCCCCTGCTCATTCTGCATCACTTCCAGTGATTATGGGAGTATGTACTCGCATAAAGCCATTTTCTTGGAAATATTTATGGATAGCATAAGAAAGTAAATTTCTAACCCTAAAAACTGCAGAAAAGGTGTTTGATCTAGTTCTTAAATGTGCAATTTCTCTAAGATACTCAAATCAATGTCTTTTCTTTTGTAGTGGAAAATCTGAATCAGATTTTCATATTATACTAACTTTGCTTGCTTGAATCTCGAATTCTTGTTTTCATCATTGAGAAGGAAGTAAAGTTCATTCAACTGAGATTGCACTTCCTACTCCAAGATGACAAATTTCAGCAAAATTATCTAAATTATCGTGGAAAACAATTTGAATATTTTTTAGATAAGAACCATCATTTAATTCAATAAAACCAAAAGTTTTGGAATCTCTAATTGTTCTAACTCGTCAATTTAATTTGTAATCTTTGTTTAATAATGTTTTGTAGTCCTTAAAAATTTTGTTGATAGAAATCTTTTGCATAGTTGAAAATTTTTGAAATAAAACAATTTAGTTTATATAAATTTTTGATTCTCTTGCAATAGTTAAGTTTGAAAAAATAAAATAATAATAAATTTCTATAATACTACAATACAAACAAATGAAATGAAAGTGAAAGATTTTTCGCATAGGGAGGTTGCTTTGTGTGGTCAAAAAAAAAATTGACACAAGGTATTGAAATTGTTATAATTTTTCTTACTATCACCAATAAGATTTATTTTATTATGAACAATAATGGAAAATTTTGAAATTAGAGAAATGTTTGAAAATTTTGAATCACATGTAAATTTTACAAAAAATTGAATAGAATTTTGGTTAGCTAGAGATTTACAAAAATTATTATGATATGTAAAATGGGATAATTTTTGGGATGTTTTACAAAAAGCAAAAATATCTTGTAACAATAGTTGATATCTAATTTCTGATCATTTTGCTGATGTCAGGAAAACGATAAAGATGCCTAAATGAGCAACAAAAGAAATAGCAGATTTCATGCTTACTAGATATGCTTGTTACCTTATTGCACAAAATGGAGATCCTCGTAAATCTCAAATAGCATTTGCACAAACATATTTTGCAACTCAAACAAGACAGTTTGAAATTATTCAACAAAAACTTTCACTATATGAAAGAGTGATAGCTCGCCAAAAATTAAGTCAAAGCGAAAAAGAACTTTCAAAAGTAATATATGAACAAACAAAAAGTGATAAAAATTTTGCATTAATTCGTAGTAAATGAGATACTGCATTGTTTGGTAGGACAACAAAAGAAATGAAAAAAAGGCGACAAATAAAATGAGCCAAGCCTCTAGCTGACTTTATGCCAACATTATTATTAAAAGCAAAGGATTTTGCTACAGAAATTACTATTTATAATGCCAAAAATAAAAACATGAGTTCTGAAAATAAAATTTCTCAAGAACATATTACCAACAATTTATCTGTAAGAAAAACCTTAATCGATAGATGAATAACCCCAGAAAACATAAAACCAGAAGAAGATATTAAAAAAATTAAAAGGAAGCTCGAAACAGAAAACAAACAATCTTTGAAAAAAAGAAAGTAATAATAAATTTCTATAATTTTATATAGGCTCAATATGACTGAACACCGTCATTCTGAACAAACAATTTGTCATTCCGAGCAGAGCGAAGAATCCATCTACTGTCATTTCGAAGTGCTCTATCTTGCGAGAAATATTCACTACTGTCATTTCGAAGTGCTCTATCTTGCGAGAAATCTTCCTGTAATGCTTTTAGATCTCTCGCAACAATATTCACTCGAGATGACATAAGGGCAACAATAATAATCGAGATGGTAAAATAAAATAAATTAATAATCGAGATGGTAAAATAAAACAAACTAACAAAAGAATTTGATTTTGGATTAATGATTAGTATATAATATATGCTCACAAAATAGCATTATTATTTTTTTGAAAGCATAAATATATGAAAAAAAACTGATATAAAGAACTATTACCAGATCAAACATTAGGAGAAAAATTGATCAAAAAATGATTTTGGTTGTATCTTTTTTCATTTTTGATAGCGCCAGCAGGATATATCATCAAAGTATTGATTTCTAATTCTGTTTCGGTCGCTGATGTGGGAGTGTTGTATAGTGTTGTTGGACTGGTAACAATGTTGAGTATCTACAATGATTTGGGACTAACAGAAAGTTTGCAATATTTCATACCAAGATATTGGATAAAAAAACAATACAATTATATCAAAACCTCTATATATTTGAGTTTGGCAGTACAAATATTTACAGGACTTATAATTGCTAGTATATTACGATTTTGGGCGCCATGGCTAGCTACTCATTATTTTCATAGTCCAAGTGCTGAAACGATTCTTAGATATTTCTGTTTTTATTTTTTGGGGATAAACTTATTTCAAGTTTTACAAAGTATATTTTTTGCTTTCCAAAATACTCTAGCTCAACAATTTGTAGAATTTATTAGGATGTGGAGTATTGTAGGGTTTACATTATTTTTCTTTTTAACAGGAAGGGCTAGTATTGAATGGTATAGTCTCAACTGGATATTGTGACTTGCTGTAGGTATCAGTATAGGATTGATAGTGTTTTTTAGCAGATATAAAAAGAAGTTGTTTCAATGAAATTTGGTGTTTGAAAAACCAATGATCAGAGAATATATAAAATATGCTTTTTGGTGCTTTTTGGGATTGAATGCAATACATATTTTTGGACAAGTCATACAACAATTAGTGATAGTTATCTTATGACCAGAATCAGCATGATATTATACCAACTTTATCAGTTTGTTTGGAATATCTAGTATGGTAATATGACCAATAATTGGATTAATATTTCCTATGGTATCTGAGATGATAAGTAAAAAAGATATAAAAAAACTTAGACTTTTATTTAGCTTTTTTTATAGTTATTTTTCTGTTTTTTCGTTTTTGTTCGCAATATTTATGGCAGCATTATGACCAGAAATAGCTTCAATATTGTTTGGTCAGAAATTTATCTTTTCTGGTGAACTCCTCTCTTGGTGAGCTATGTTTACTGTTGTTACTATTTTTGTAGGATTCAATTTTTCTGTATTAGCAGGTATGGGTAAAATCAAAGAAAGAGTAAAAATAACATTTATTTCAGTTTTACTAGTTACAGTATTATCTATTATTGGTTTGTATACCATATGATTACTAGGATCTATATTCGCTTTGTGAATTAGTTATATTTTGCTATTTATTTTGAGTTTTAAGCTGATATACAAAGATATTCATTTCAGTGTAGAGTGGAAATTTATTGTAAAAAATATAATTTTGTGAATTTGATTGTGAGCTATATTGTGGTTTATAAAATCTAAAATATTCATAATTGACGATCTAATGAGGATGGATAATCTATGGAAGTTGATGATAATTGGAATATTATTTTTTGTTGTATTTTGAATTGTAAACTATAAAAAGTTTTTGTTGTTAAAGGATGAAGTTAGAAAACTGAGAGTAAAATAATATCTATTTATTTATTTATTTTATTGGAAATGAAAAAAGCTTTAATTACAGGAATTACATGACAAGATGGCGCATATCTTGCTGAATTTCTTTTAGAAAAATGATACGAAGTTCATGGAATAAAAAGAAGGTCATCTTTGTTTAATACAGATAGAATTGATCATTTGTTTCAAGATCCGCATGAATCTGATGCTAAATTTATTTTGCATTATTGAGATATGACAGATAGTGCAAATCTTATCAAATTGGTAACGAAAATACAACCAGATGAAATATATAACCTAGCTGCACAATCACATGTACATGTGAGTTTTGATATGCCCGAATATACTGCAAATTCAGATTGAATTGGTGCTTTGAGATTGTTGGAAGCGATTAAAATAGCGGGACTTGAAAAAACATGTAAATTTTATCAAGCATCCACAAGTGAATTGTTTGGATGAATGGATTATAATAGGCCAGAAAAATGATACAACGAAGATTCTCCAATGCACCCGAGAAGTCCTTATGGATGTGCAAAACTTTATGCTATGCGAATCACAAGAAATTATAAAGAAAGTTATGGAATATTTGCTTGCAATGGTATATTGTTTAACCACGAATCACCATTGAGATGAGAAACATTTGTGACAAGAAAAATAACTATGGCAGTAGCCAAAATTAAATTAGGATTGCAAGATAAATTATATTTGGGGAATTTAGATGCAAAAAGAGATCGAGGACATGCAAAAGATTATATAGAAGCTATGTGGATGATGTTGCAACAAGAAAAACCAGAAGATTTTGTTATAGCTACTGGAGTTGCTAACACTGTAAGAGATTTTGTAAATCGAAGTTTTGAAGAAATAGGGGTAGAATTAGAATGGAGATGAGAATGAGTAGAAGAAAAATGATATGACAGAAACACTGGAAAATGTATAGTAGAAGTTGATCCAAAATACTTTAGACCAGCAGAAGTAGATTTTTTGCTTGGAGATAACTCTAAAGCCAGAGAAAAATTGGGATGGACACCAAAATATACAGTGAGGGAAATGTGTAAAGAAATGGTGAAATCAGATATTGAAAAGTTTAAAAAACAGGAAATACTCAAAAATCATGGGTACGAAATTTTAAATCAATACGAATAGTTTTTATTTGATAAAATTTGGTTAAATGGAATTAAATGATAAAATCTATATTGCAGGGCACCGCTGATTAGTTTGATCTGCTATAAAAAGAAATTTAGAAAAAATGTGATATAAAAATTTAATCATAAAAACACGTGATGAATTAGATTTAATGGATGTTGTTGAAACAAGGGAATTTTTTGAGAATGAGAAACCAGATTATGTTTTTTTAGCAGCTGCTAAAGTTGGAGGTATTGTTTCAAATCAAAACTACCCTGCTGAATATATATACAACAATATTCAAATTCAAAACAATATAATACATAATTCTTATTTATCAGGAGTCAAAAAACTTATATTTTTGGGATCTAGTTGTATTTATCCCAAAGAATCTAAACAACCAATAAAAGAAGAATATTTGCTATCTGGAAAATTAGAAAGTACAAATGAACCATATGCTATTGCAAAAATTGCATGAATAAAGATGTGTCAGAGTTACAATCGTCAGTATGGGACAAATTTTATTGCATGTATGCCAACTAATCTATATGGACCAAATGATAACTTTGATCTTGAAAATTCTCATGTATTTCCTGCAATGATTAGAAAATTTCATGAAGCTAAAGTGAATAATAAATCAGAGGTAGAATTGTGGTGAGATGGTAGTCCTTATAGAGAGTTTTTACATTCAGATGATGCTGCAGATGCTATCATATATTTGATGAATAATTTCGATCCAACTAAAGAGCAAAATGAGAAATGAGAGATAATTTTTAATATTGGAACAGGGGTTGATTTAACAATAAAGGAATTGGCAGAAAAAATTAAAAAAGTTGTGTGATATGATTGAAATATTGTTTGGGACAAAACAAAACCTAATGGTACACCAAGAAAGTTATTAAGTGTTGATAAATTGAAAAATCTGTGATGGGAGCATAAAATATGATTGGAGGAAGGAATAAATAAAAGTTATAAGTGATTTTTAGAAAATAAAAAGTAATTTATATATATTTTATATAACTAAAAAAACGTAAAATGGTTAAGGTTGATATTTTGAACAAAATTTATTGAATGGAATTCTTAGATGAATTTCATGACTATCCATGATGAGATTATTGATTGATAAGATATTATCATAAAAAAAAAGCCAGGATTGTGATGAAAAATATTCTAAAATTTCAAGATAAAAACAAAACGTTATTAGATGCTTGATGTGGAAGATGACCATATGTTTTTCTTGCAAAAAATTATTTTAAAAAAATCTTTGCTTTTGAGTATGACGTAAAAGAATTAAATTTTGCAAAAAAAAACAATTATAATAATGAAAAAATTATTTACAATCAGGTTGATTTGACCAACATACCTTTAGAAACCGAATCAATAGATTATATTATATGTTCTGAGGTATTAGAACACATACCAGATTATCAAAAAGCATGTAATGAATGTTATAGGGTATTAAAAAAATGATGAAAAATGATTTTATCAATGCCTAACTGAAGTAGTCTTTTTTATAAAATAGCTAAGATTAGAAACCAAAATAAGATAGATATGAATAATCATAAAGATTGGGAATCAGCTAGACACTGGCACTTCTCTTTTAAAGATATTGAACGTATTGTAAAAAATAGTGGATTTAAAATAATAGAAAGAGATTGAAGTACAATATTACGAATCCCTCATAAAATCAAAGAATTATTTATGAAAAAATCACCAGTTTTATTTATTATGATAGAAAAACTTGATAATTTTTTATCAAATTTATTACCTATTTTTGCTGTAAATTATTTTTTAACTTTAAAAAAGAAATAAAATGATGATAAACAATAAAAATGTTTTAACAACTGCATCATCTGATAAATTTTTCCCATTTTTATTAAACTTAATTTGATCAATACAAAAAAATTACAAAGAACATCCTAAAATAATAGTTTTTGATGTGTGATTAAATTTTTTCTTTAAAGAACATTTAAAATTAATTAAAAACATAGAAGTTATACGTGTACCTAAATTTTTACCTTTTTGGGATAGTTGCTATAGTTGGAAAATATGGATATATAATAACTTTTATTGAGATAATCATCTTCATATAGATTCATGAAGCTCTGTTTTATCTAACTTAGATCATATATTTGGAATAATTGAAAATAAATGATATTTCACTGTTTCACAAAAGATGGAATTAAAAACTATAGTACCAAAAGAATATTATGGCCTTTTAGATTTTTCTAATAATTTTGATCATAATCATTATTTTACAGCAGGTATATTATGAATTAATAAAAAAAATTTAATAATAAATAATCTTATAAACATTACAAATGATGCTATGCTATCTGGACTATGTTTATGATTCTCTGAATCTGAACAATCTAGAAATAAATGAAAAGATAAGAGTCCATTTATTAGAAATTGTGCTCTCTTTAGACATGATCAAACTTTGCTTAATATTTTTTTTTATAAACATATAAAAAATATTGATTTAGAAAATATGGAAAAATATGCGTATATTGGATCTAATATTCCACCAAAAGACTGTATTATACATAATCATAGAAGAAATATCGACTGTTTAAAATACATTAAATATATTAATTATAAAAAGAAAAATTTATATTTTTATATATCTAAGGTTCTTGTTAAGATAATAATATTGTCATATAAGGTGCTAGGATATATTATTTCTTTAAGAAAATAAACTAATGAAATTATCAATAATAACATGTACATACAACTCCGAAAAATATCTTAAAAAAACTATAAATAGTATAATTGCCCAAAATCTTGATGATAATATTTATGAGCATATTTTTGTTGATGGGAATTCTATAGATTCAACTCAAGATATAATTAATAAATATATTAAAAAAAATACAGAAAAAAATATAAAGCTAGAAAGAAAAGAAGCAAAATGAATTTATAATGCCATGAATGAGTGAATAAAGATTGCTAAGTGAGAATATTTATTATTTCTTCATAGTGATGATTATTTAGAGCCAAATATATTAAAGGATTATTTAAAATATATAGATAAAACCTGAAATAAAGATCTATATTATGCAAGATTTAATGCAGTAGATGAAAACTGAAAATTTATTTATAATGCACCTTCTAGAAAAATATATCAAAAATGACTAAAAAAATGGCTTTTTTGATTACTTTGTTATATTAACCAACCAGCTGTAATTCATAAAAAAAACTTACATGATAGATTTTGATATTTTAATGAAAATTTGAAAATAAAATCTGATAGAGAATTTTGGATAAAACTTGCTAAAGGTAAAATAGTAGGATTATTTTACAATAAAACTATAACAAATTTCAGAATACATGAATCATGAACTTCTAATAATTCAAAATTAGAAAAAATATCAAAAAATGAAGATAATTATATTTGGGATAAATATTATTGAATAGAAAAATATTTATTTAAATGTATTTTATTTATTTATAAAAAATTTTCATAATTAAACTAAAACTCCAACTTCTCAACTATCTTTTCCACTCTAAAATCTTTTATTATCTCTAAATTATTATTTTTTTCTATCAAATTATTTTCAAAGAGAAACTCAAGTCATTTTTCAAATTCTTCAACAGTATTTTCTTTCATAATAAATCAGTTTTTTCACTCTTGTACCAAATCAGCACTTGCTCAAACTCTATAAGCTGTAATTATAGGTAATCAAAAACACATTGCTTCATTTATCACAAGCCCCCAAACTTCTTCTATAGATGGAAGAGTAAAAATGTCTGCTATAGTGTAGAGTTCACTGATTTTATCTATTTGAAAAAATCATGGAAAAAATACATTTTGAATATTTTTTTCTTTTATTATTTGTTTCATATTTTCTTCTTCTGGTCATCATCATACAAAAACAAGTGATATATCTTTATTTTGTTTTTGAAAATTTGCAAATCATTCAAGAATATTATAAATTCACTTTCTCTCGATTAATTGTCACACAAAAACTATAGTATATTTTGTTTTGATACCATATTTTTGTTTCAATTCTTCTTTTTGAGGTTTTAAAATTTTTGATTGTTCCAAGAAAAAATCTACATCAACTGTATTGTATAAAGGATAGATTTTTTCTTTGTTTGCTCATAATATTTCTAAATATTCAAAAGATCTACTTCAAAAAGACATATATTTATCACTATTTTTTACTAAATATTTAACCAAAGGTTTTGTAATAGTTCTTCTCCAGCTATTTTCATGTTTAGTACTTTCATTCCATAGTATATATTTTGCATTATTTTTCTTACACCAAAACATAGAACTCCAAGCTGAAAGTCAAGCCCATCATGCATGTATAATGATATTAGGCATTTCTTTATCAAGTATTTTTTTTATATCAAAATTTATATGGAAAAAGTGATTGTCTTTTCATCAAGTATGTTGTATCTGCTTTGAATTTAATATCTCATAATCAAACTCAAATTTATCTATTTCTTTTTGAGTATTCCATTTTCTATTTGATTCAGTTTCAGAAGTAAAAATTATCTTAAAATCATATCATTGTGATTTAAATTTTTCATGTAATTTGTTAAATAACAATGTACGAGTTGGAGTGATGATATTGTGTATAAGTATGATTTTATTTTTCATAATAGTTTATTAGTTTATCATTTAAAATTTTTAGTTCATAATTATCATATACATATTTTTTTAAATTTTTTTGGTAACTTCATTTATTTGTCAAAATATCTTTAATTTTATCAACAAAATTTATTGTATTAGAATTATCAATTTTATATCATATGTTATAATTTTCAATATCATATATAGGGCATCAGGTGCTAATTATAATGGGTATTTGAGACATACAAGCTTCTATAATGGTCATTCAAAAACCTTCGTTTCTTGAGTTAAATAAAAACAAATCACTTCAAGCAAGTAGTTCATATTTTTTATCAGTATTTTCTTCTCAATACCAAATAATTTTATCTTCAATTCATAAATCTTTTGATAATTTTATTAATTTATCTTTTTCTCATTCGTCAGGTCATATCACAAGAAATCTCCAATTTTTAAATGTTTCATCTAGTTTAGTAAGAATATTGAAAGATATATCAAGTCATTTTATATATTGTATCCTTCATAAAAAAGTAATAATCTTTATATTTTTATCTAAATTGTACATTTTATGTATATCTGCTTTTTTTATATTTTCAAACTTTTTTGTGTCTATACCATTTGGTAGTTCTTGTATGTTTGTATTATCAGTTATGTTTTCTATCTCTTGTATCTCTGTTTTGGTCAAAGCAAACCATCAGTTAGCATTATCAAAGATAGTTTTCATCTTTTTAAGTATCCATTTTTTTATAAAACTTTTTCTTGATTGTATTCTAATATCTGAAAGAGTTCCATGTGGTTGTATGAAGTATTTTTTATTATTTTCTAAAGCATATTTTCAAGCCCAGTAAGTACATAGATTATATATATCATGGATATGAACTATATCATAGTTTGAGATATTATTTTTTAACCATTTTTTCATTCATATAGGCAAGTAAAGATTTTGAAATTTTGCTAGATGATTTGATATATTTTTAAATCTTTTTATTTTGATTCATTCTATAGTTTCATTAAGAATACTATTTCTTTGTTTTGAATCAAAAACATCAGTAGTTATAACTGTCACATTATATCATCTTGCAACTAGTCATTTTGCTTGTTCATAAGCTACTCTTACTATTCATCCATAACTATATGCAGGCACAAAAAAGGGAGTAACTATAAGTATATTTTTCATGATTATTTTTTTAGAAAACTTAAAATTTTATAGATAATGATTGTTTTATAATAATTAAATTTATGTAAAAACAAACTTAATTTATATTTTCAATTTGCATATTTTCTTGCTAATTCAAGTTCTTGTGTAAATTGCTTGGTGAACATACTACCACTTTTGCTTGTGTGATAAAATCTAAAATTTGCAATATATTCTGGTATATATAAAGGATCATATTTTGCTCATATTCTAAGTCGATATTCATAATCCATACACAGATGCTCATCTACATCAAATCCTCAAAATTCATTATAAATCTCCTTTTTCCAAAAAACAGTCATCTGTGAGATAAAGTTTTCAGATAATAATTTTCAGTATGAATAGTTTTTTCATAGAATATTTTTATATGTTGTGATTCGTTTTCTAATTTCTTTATCTTGTTTATCTACTATCTTACACTTTCAATATGATCGTTTTTTGTCTGAGTTTCATAAATATTTAACTATATTTTTTAGTGCTTTTGGTGCTAAAGTGTCATCACTATTTAGATAGGTAAAAATATCTCAAGTAGCAATTTTGAGTCATTTGTTGATTGCATCTGATTGTCCTTTGTCTTTTTCTGATTTTCGAATAAATGTGATTCATTTATTGCCTTTGAACTCTCAGTTTTTTATTTTTTTTTCATACTTTTCGAGTATTTCAACAGTATTATCTGTTGATTTTCAATCCATCACAATATATTCTATTTCGAAATCTCATTTTTGTGTTACAATTGAAAGAATAGTTCTTTCTATAAATTGGTCTTGATTGAATGATGGAGTTATTATTGATATTTTTGTCATATTTGATTACTTTTATAAAAAAACTATTTTGCTCTATACTCACTACTATTACATATCTTTTTACCTAAACCATCTTTAATTTCAATTGATAAATCGTTACAAACAGCGACTTCTGGGATATTTTCTGCAAATCTATCTCCTCACTTCCCAAAAATTACTTTGGTATTCTCTCCATATTTTTCTTTAATTAATTTAGTTGTGTATTCAATACTTTTACAAACCAATCCATATTGATCTATATATACTATATATATATTTTTATTTTTTTTATAGTATCTTTGAGTAAACATTTCTTGACTCGTAATTTTTGCTTGTCATCAAGTATTTCACCCAATCCTGTTAATACATTATTTTCTGTAAAATGTTTTGGTAACTCTTTTGTTAGTTGTTGAAGAAATTTTTTGGTATTTAGACCGGTTCTTTCATAAATAATAGCATCATAAATAGGAAAATTTTGTGAGAAAAAGAAATATATATCATATAGATCTCTACTATAAAACCTCTCTGAAAGTGCTACTAATTTGTTTGCAAAAATACACTCTTTGGCCATACAGAAAATCTGAGTGTTTTCGATATTTTCATGATTATATTTGTTGTTTTGCCAGATTCTTTTGTTGAGTTCTATTTTAATATTCATACTTCTTTCATCATAACGAAATATCCATCTGTGAATTGTTTTACCAAGTGTTTCATTTTTTATTTCACCATATTTTAACAATATCTCTCTGATTCCTTGGATAATTTGTTCTTCTTTTTCTATATACAATATATCTATATCAATATCCGTAGAAAATCTATTTAATTGATACACAAAATATGCCAATGTTCCTCCTTTAAAAGCCAAAAAATCTGATATTTTGTGAGTAAATATTGCAAATAATAAATTTTTCATATATTTTTCATGGATTTCTTTATTCAACATGTAGAAGCTTTTTAATATACAAAGCAGTTTTTTTGGGATATATATCAATGATTTGATTCAATCTTATTTGATTGATATTTTCTGGAGCATCGATAACTCCATGAGGATTGAGATAAATATAATCACATAATGCTCTTTCTGGCGTAGCAATACGATAATTTGCATATTCTCTTATTCCTATAGGATTATTTAAAATTTCAGATTTTATTTTATAATATATCACTTCTTTATTATCAATTTTGTACTTACGAGATTCATTGGCTATACAACTAATTGTATTTCCATAAAATTGAAAAAAAACTCATTCCTTAAAAAGGACTGTTTCTGTTGAAATATAGGAATCACTTTTTATTTTGCATGCCAATTCCCATGGTTCATAATTTGGTAATACCCAATATCACTTATAAGGATTATATAGCGATTGATTTGCTTTTGCTCTTTGTAAAAAGCTTTTTGTACCTGCATCTGTAGGAATTTTTAAAAATTTTTTAATTTCTTGAAAAAAGAATACGGTTTTTTTTGTTTTAAGTAATATAGTTAAATTTTCCATTTGGTAGTGATTAAGTATTTGAAAACGAATACTTTATAACCATAAAACATATAAAATCAAGTCTTTTTTATTTCTTTGCTCTAAAATCGCTACTATTATGAGTTTTAGCTCACAATCAGTCTCTAATTTCTATTCATAAATCTTTACATACTTGTACTTCTGGGATGTTCCCTGAAAATCTATCACCTCATTTTCCAAAAATTATTTTTGTATCTTCTCCGTATTTTTCTTTGATTAGATTTGCTGTGTGTTTGATGCTTTGACAAACTGATCAATCTTGATCTACAGATAAAATTACTTCATCTACGGGTTTGATTGATGAGGTTACTCTCATTCTAAAATTTTCGTCTTGAAAAACATCAGTTTTTCCTGTTTTGTCTCTAGCTTGTTTGTCGCTATTTACTATTACTCGAAGTTCATCTCAAAGTTCTTTGCAAAGTTCTAGACATTCGATATGTCCTGGATGGATAGGATTAAAATATCATGAAGTAATCACTATGGTTTTCATTTGTCTTCCTGAAAAATAAATTATGCTTTTCCCCTATATGGACTGCTATTGTGAGCATCTATATTTCTCGTGGATATAATATAGTATATTTCGTATTTTCAGTTTTGTTTAGTGTAATTATATTCCCTTTTTTGTTATATTTTTCTCAAAAATAATTGAGTGGTGTTAAAGATTTTCCCTTGTAATTTGTTTTGACTTCATATGGCTCTCAATCTAGTATAAAGTCTATTTCTTTTTTGTCTTGAGTTCTATAAAACTGTATTTTTTTGAATTTATAACTATTATTTATATGACTAAAAAACGAGTTTTCTAGGCTATTTCATTCAATCTCATAACTATTATTTATAAAGTTTCTGATTCCATTATCTATAAAAAATATTTTTGGCATTTTTGTTAATTCTCATCTAATATTGTTTGAAAATGGTCTTATTAATTGGATCACGAATGTGTTTTCTAATAAAAACAATCGTTCATTTAATGTGTTTTGTGTAATGCCTATCGTAGTTGAAAATTCAGATATATTTAATAAGCTTCAGCTCTGATCTGCTAATATTTTTAGTGCTTTATTAAATTTTTCAATTTCTTTTATTTTTCAGATATCTTTGATGTCTTTTTGAATATAGCTGTCAAATATCTGCTTGAGATATTCTTTTTTGATGTTAGCATTGTTTTCTAGTGCTATCTTTGGATATCATCAAAACTTTGTATACTCTTCAAAGAAAAATTTTATTTCGTTATTTATTATCGACAATGATATTTGTTTCCCTATATTTTTAGCTAGATTTTCTTTGTTTTTAAAAATCAAAAACTCTTCAAAACTTAATGGCAATATTTCGAATTTGATAATTCTTCCTACTAGACTATCGTGGAGTTTTCCTCTGATTTCTAATGTAGAGGAACCAGAAACAATCAATTTTATACTGCTATAATTGTCGTGAATAAATTTTAAAAAACTTGTAGGATTGTCTAAGTACTGTATCTCATCTATAAAAACCACTATTTTTTCTGTTTCTTTCCATCAATGATATGATTTCATGTATTCTACAAAAATATTTGGATTTTTGTTTAATAGTTCTAAATATTCTATGTTTTCTAAATCGAAAAAATATGTTTTATCGTATAGTAATTTCTGCTGAATAAATTTCATAATTGTTGTTTTGCCAACTTGTCTAGCTCAATATAATAACAAAATATCATCTGTTTTTAAAAAAACTTCTATTTTCTCTATAATACGTCTTTGTATAATCTTTTTATTCATGAAGCTTATTATATATTAAATGTTTTATACAACATAATGACCAAAATATTGAATATTTTATGTAGTGTGGTAAGTAAAATATTGAATATTTTATGTAGTGTAGTGTTTTTTTTATATAAATTGTCGAAATTTATTTCAAGAAAATGTACTGCACTTTTTTAGATATTTAGTAATAATAGTTATTAACTATATAAAACTATATGTTTGAAAGACTTGCAATTTGATTAGAAATCATTATAAGTGAAAATGTGTTGATAAATAGAAATTAGATTGTATATTAAATTATATGGATAGTTAATTTATATGATGTAGTGGATGTGGTAGATATATTTCTCTTAAATGAGACATACTGTGGACTACATATCATCTGCTACATCATATGAGTTAGAACTTTTATTTATTTCTAATCCGCAGTATGAAAATTAAACAAACCTACTACAAAAACAAAATTCCAAACCTATGAGAGATTAAGAAGTTAGATGATAGATTACTTGAATTGGTTGGTTGAATAAAATACAGGAATGCCTGTAAATTTCTTATGTTGGTTAAGATGTATAATAATAGAAACAAGAAATATAAAATATTCCCTTGGGAAGATAAACCATATAGTTTTTTTACTAGGGAACAGGCTGCTGAATATATTGATGTTAGTATCAACACAATAACTAATATAGTTAAATATTTGGAAGAGAAATGACTATTAAAGATAGCTAAGAAATCTAATCTTAATCGTTATAACCATGTTAATTTCTATTTAGCTACAATACCAACTGAGTTTGATGATATAAAAGAACTTAAAAAATCTATATCACCAGTTGAGACAGTTAAAGTTGAAGAAGATGTTGATATATTTATACCTGAAGAGTGAGAGTTTAGAGGTTGATATGAACAGAACGAACCAATAGATTTTTATAAAAGGATCGGTATTAAATGAACTAAGATAGAAGTTTCTGATGTTAAGAATGTATTTGATATAGATAAAAGCAATCCTGTTATGAGTATTATGGATCACGATGATTGTGATGTATATTTTGTTTGAGGTGTTAATAAAAACTTAAAAGCTAGGTGTAAAGATTCAGATATAGTTATGAAGAACTATTTTTGAGTTGATATAGATATTAGAGAAACTATTATGAAAAATATGTGAGAAGTTATTAGTGATAACCAACTATATTGATATATTGATGCTATACTTGAAAGATTAGATGATAGTGATTATTGAGATTATGAATATGTTATGGCTAGTGGTAATTGAGCTCATATATACTATATTTGAGATCATAAACAATTTAAACCTGAGAATTATAAACTAGCAGTTAATAGAATTTATAAAGATATAGATATTATAATAAAAGATTTGAATTTGAAAACAGATAAAGCAACATCAAATATATCTAGTTTGTTTAGATGTCCTTTAACTCTTAATTATTCAAGAGTTAGAAAGTATGGTTTAGAAGTTTGACCTTGTTTTATATACAAAGTTAAAGAAAGTGAGTGAACAACATTTAATAGTTTGGATCAGATAGCTGAACAAGTATTGTCAGAGAGAGAACAAGAAAGAGAACAGAGAAGGAAAATGATAGAAAAAGAAGCTAAGAAAAGAGAAAAATTAGAAGATTGAGTTAATATATTTGAGGAAATAAATAAAATACCTGTGCATGAATTATTTACTAGACATACCTGATTATCTTTAAATAGAGATTGAAGAAATTTTGTATCTAGTAAGGATTGAAAAAACATCGGTTGTTTCTATGATGAAAATAAGAATAGACTAGTTAATGTTTGAACCTGACATTTACATAGCGATGAAAGTTCGCATAACACATTTGATTTTGTTATGAAAGAGATACTGGGTTTAAGCAACTGTAAAGATGCTATTAAAGAAACTATTGAGTGGTTTAAGAAAGAATATTGATTTTAACACTGTATATTAAGATATATGAAACGAAAATATGAATTACAAAACAAAAAGGAAAAATATATAATTTATGCTGAGATAGATAAATTATATAATATAATGGAAACTATAACTATATGAGAAGAGGAGTTTTTAATATTAGATAGGATATGCTTGAATTCTTAAACAGAGATTTCAACGAGTGAAGGGGAATGTTCTACGATGGTAATAGAGAAAATGCTATATATACATTTGATTGAGATAAGGCTATAAAATGGCGAGAGAGTAATAAGGATAAAATGGAGAAGGTGTCTATTACTATACCACCAAAAAAGAAAATAAGTTTTATGATCCCACTTGTAGAAGATTGAGAAGTAGATGATAAATTCTACGAATTTGTGTATGATAAAAAAACTGATTCTATATTATCTTGAGTATTA
>Ga0265293_10005743_pt1 | contig 20464 bp, 21 predicted proteins | sample Munlanlewell138R_FD_192505 | JGI IMG/M metagenome (GOLD analysis project Ga0265293, IMG submission 192505) | Leachate microbial communities from a municipal landfill in Southern Ontario, Canada - Leachate well 138R | ecosystem: Engineered > Solid waste > Landfill > Unclassified | place: Canada... | reverse complement strand
CAGACACTCCTCGAATCTGTGTTACCCCCATAGTGTCATAGAAATCACCATATCCACCATCAGAGAATCCGCTATCCATATTGCTGATATTTTCTGAACCATCTGCGGTTGAGAAATTACTAATGTAGCGGGAAACGTTTGTTCCTTCGGGTGTACAATAACATTCATTCACATTTGAATTTAAAGTAACAGAAACTGGAGAGGTTTCATCCGTTGTATCGTCAACATCACATGTTATGGTAAATTTATAATCCATGCTTTCAGTGATTCCCCCTTCAACTGTATAAGCTGTACTGGTTGCACCTTCAATGGCCTGCCAGTCGTTTTGACCTGCTGGAGATTGCATCCATTGTCCTTGAAGTCCGTCAGCTGGCTCAGAAGCGTCTGTAGTTTCCAATGTGAAAGCCACATTCGGGCAAATGGTGAAATCCTCCATAATCTCTCCGGCATCAGCATTCGCACATCCGGCAAAAGAGCTACAGGTTCCCGAAAAACTCATGACACCATCACGAACCACACCGAATAATCCAATTACGGAATTCCAATTTCCACTTAAGTAAACATAGGTTCCAACCGGCGTATCCTGCTGGGAAGTCAATTCCATACTTGCTTTACTTGCCGTTCCTGTGTATTGCGTAAGTTGTAGTCCTGCCCAATAAATGGTTTCTTCGGTTTCTCCCAAGAAATTAATCGGTTCGTCAAAATTCACCGTTACTTCCACAACATCTCTCGGGGTACCATCACTGGCTTCACCCTCTCCAATCACTTGCGTATTTGAAGGAACCAAATTCATGAATGTATGCAACTCAGTGCCAGGTCCTCCTGTAGCTTCAGAATGATTGTAAAATCTAAGATTGATAGCACCAAATGAATGTCCGGGCTCCACATAAGCATTGAAAGTCAGCGTTTCAAGTGCAAATACATCTCCGTTGTTAATGTCCACCACGAAGTCGTTTGCAATATTGTAATTGACAAATGAACCCAAGCTGGTTTCAAAATCATTGCTTGGAGTCGTTTGACCGCAAGCTTCTCCGTCATCTATGAATTCGGGAGCAGTAAAATCTAATTGATTTTCTTCGAAAACGAATGTAGCCGGATTGTAAACCGTTACACCATTTTCCTCAAATTTCATTTCAAACACAGTACGTGCCCATAAAATTTGAGAAATCAAAAAAAACGAGAAAGAAAACAAAAGCATTCTTCTCCAACATGATGGCCAAGTGAAGTCATTGACTTTCAGTTTGGCCGTAGAATAAATGTTTCTCATAAATGGATTTATAATAATTAATAAAATTGTTTCATCGGTCAATTAGTTGACAACAAACTTAGTAAAATTTCACAAAAATTTAATATAACATCAAATCAATTAATATTAACAATTGAAATTTATAGCCCATAGAAATTCAATTGCATTAACAAATTTTAAATAATTTTTATCAATAACTTAGCGAATCATTACTTAAAATTACAGAATTTAGCAGACTTAAAATCAAAATGATGCAGCACAATCTGACTTCGTCCGATATTCGTCAAATCAGTGAAGAAATTGAAAGAGAAAGCCAATCGGTGTACAGGCTCTCTTCTGAAATCAATAAAAAAATTGTCGGTCAGGAAAAAATGGTAGAAAGCATAATGGTCGGGCTTTTGGGCAATGGCCATATCCTTTTGGAAGGCGTACCCGGACTCGCCAAAACCCTCGCCATCAAAACCCTTTCCGAAGCTGTAAGCGGTTCTTTTTCCAGAATACAGTTTACCCCGGATTTATTGCCGGCAGATGTGATGGGAACCTTGATTTTCAATATCAAGGAAAATGAATTCAACATTAAAAAAGGACCAATTTTTGCCAATTTTGTGCTGGCCGATGAGATTAACCGTTCTCCGGCCAAAGTACAGTCCGCCCTACTGGAATCCATGCAGGAAAGACAGGTGACCATCGGAGATGAAACCCATGTGCTGCCCAATCCGTTTCTGGTTTTGGCCACACAAAACCCCATCGAACAAGAAGGAACTTTCCCGCTGCCAGAAGCGCAGGTGGACAGATTCATGCTGAAAACCATCATCACTTACCCAGACCGAGAAGCCGAGAAAATCGTGATTCGCAACAGCCTTCACAATTCATTTCCAAAAGTGGAAAAAGTCATCGATCTCGAGGAAATCCTCAGACAGCGTGAAATTGTGAAAAAAGTTTATATGGATGAAAAAATCGAAAAATACATCTTAGACATCGTTACCGCTACCCGGCATCCCAATCAATTCCGGCTACCGAAACTCACCTCGCTTATCTCCTATGGCGCATCACCCAGAGGCTCCATCAATTTGGCCATCGCAGCGCGTGTTTATGCATTTCTGAGAAGAAGAGCTTATGTGATTCCGGAGGATGTCCGTGCCATGAGCAAAGATGTCCTACGACACAGAATAGGCTTGAGTTATGAGGCAGAAGCAGAAAATATTTCAACCGATCAAATCATCGATGAAATCCTGAATGTTGTCCCGATTCCGTAATCATGTTTTTTTTCAATTGAACGCAACAGAATTCAGCTAAATTTATTTCAAAATCAATTTTGGAAACCTCAGAAATCATAAAAAAAGTCCGGCGAATAGAACTTCGGAGCCGCCGAAAAGCCAGCAACCTTTTTTTGGGTGAATACAAAAGTTCATTCAAAGGAAGAGGTATGATTTTCTCTGAAACGAGGCTTTATCAGTACGGAGATGATGTCCGGAATATCGACTGGAATACGACTGCACGCTACAACGAGCCATACATCAAAGTATTTCAGGAAGAAAGGGAACTGACAATGATCCTTGCCGTGGATGTCAGCGGTTCGCAAAATTTCGGAACCAGAAAACAGTTTAAATCCGAAACCGTTATTGAAATCTGCGCCACCCTTGCCTTGTCAGCCATTACTTTCAATGACAAAGTGGGACTCATACTTTTTACCGATGAAGTGGAATTATTCATCCCCCCCAGAAAAGGAAAAAAACATGTTTTGAGAATCATCCGGGAATTAGTCAACTTTGAACCGAAAGGAAAATCCAACAATCTGTCGAATACATTGAAATTTCTGATTGACACCTTCAAAAGAAAATCCAATGTTTTTCTTTTTTCTGATTATTTGGATGAAAGCAATTATCTGAAAAACCTGAAAATCGCTGCCAAAAAACATGATATCACCGGAATCCGGATTTTTGACGAAAAAGAAACCTTTTTTCCGGATGTCGGCCTGATTACTTTGGTGGACAATGAAACCGGAGAAAGAAAAACAATCAATTCCTCCTCCGCTTTGGTACGCAAAGATTTCAGAGATTATTATGCAAGAATCACTTATGAAACTGAATTGATTTTCAAACAAGCCGGAGCCGGCTATCAGAGCATCCGTGCTGATGATGACTACGTAAAACACTTGTTGAATTACTTTAAAAGACATGCTGTAAAATGAGAAGTAAAATGAAGGAAGTCTTACATTTTGATTTTTTTTCGGCTGCTGGTTTTTCAAGTTTATCAGTGGCTTTCTTCCTTTTGCATTCCACGTTTTCAATGGCTCAGATTGAGACCCGCATTGACACAAGCCACATTAAAATCGGAGAACCAATCCAATATTCACTTTCCGTACGCCTGAAACCCGGACAAGAAATACAGCTACCCGAACTACAAGACACCCTGAGTACACATGTCGAAATCCTTGCGCAGAAAACCGATACCATCACAGACAAAGACAACCGATTTTTGCAAAAACAGTTGACCCTGACGAGCTATGATCCCGGAGAATTTCTGATTCGTTCCCTGCCGGTAGTGATTGACAGCGATACACTGCTCTCACATTCATTTCAGATTCAAGTCGATGATGTCATAATTGACACCGCAAACCTGACCGGATTTCCCATCAAACCCATTATGGAAGTCAAATATAACTGGAAAGATTATTGGTATTTGTACAAACATTATATACTGATTTTCGCAGCCGGTTTACTGATTTTGCTGGCAGTTTATTGGCTTTACAGAAGAAAGAAAATCCTACTCGAAAAAGAAAAGAATGTTTATAAATCACCTTATGAAGAAGCCAAATCTGCGTTGAAAAATCTGGACAAAAAAGATTATCTCGCACAAGGAAAAATCAGTCCGTTTTATTCGGATTTATCACTGATTCTAAGAAAATATTTAGGCAGGATTTATCAGTTTTCTTCATTGGAATTATTATCGGATGATTTGATGGATTATCTGGCTGCCAACAATCATTTGACTCCGACACAACATGACCGTTTAAAACAATTCCTTTTCGAATCCGATTTGGCGAAATTTGCGAAAGGAGAGCCTACACCCGAACAAAATCAGGCCAACAGAAAATGGGTAGAAAATTTCATTGAAGAAACCAAACCCTCAGAAACTGAATCCGATGAAAACCAGTCAGTAAACCCTCAAAAACCAAATGGAAATGATTAAATTTGAATTTCATAATCCATGGGTTTTACTGCTGTTGCTGTTGATTCCGCTGCTGGCTTTCTTTCATTATCGAGCCGGTAAAAGAAAGCAAAAAGCAGGTGTGAAAATTTCATCGCTGAAACCCTTTCAATATTCCAACAGCCTTTTGACCCTATTGAAACCGTTTTTGTATCTGCTGCGGATGGCAGCTTTGACCCTGATAATCATTGCGCTTGCAAGACCACAAAACATAGAATCGGGTTCTACCATCAATACCGGAAAAGGCATTGACATCATCCTTACCGTAGATACTTCGCTAAGTATGCTTGCACGAGATTTGAAACCGGATCGATTGGATGCCTTGAAAGGCGTGGCTGAAAAATTTGTAATGGAAAGACCTTCTGACCGGATTGGATTGGTGGATTATTCGGGCGAAGCGGTTTCCAGAGTACCGCTCACCACCGATCACCGGGTACTGACAGAAGAAATCAAAAACCTGCGTGCCGGAGATCTCGCTGCCGGAACCGCCATTGGCGTGGGATTAGCCACTTCGGTCAACCACTTGAAAGACAGCAAAGCCACGAGCAAAGTGATTATTTTGTTGACCGACGGCGTGGAATCCATTGATTATCAAAATAATCTGCTTTATATTTCTCCGCAGGAAGCCGGGAAAATTGCTGCAAACAAAGGCATCAAAGTTTATACAATCGGTGTAGGTTCCAGCGGAATGGCACCATTTCCGACCAGTCGCGACCCTTTTACGGGTGAATTGTATTTTTCCATGCAGCCGGTGGAAATCGATGAAGATGTCTTGAAATACATTGCGAATATCACCGGCGGTCGTTATTTCAGAGCGACCGACAACGCATCGCTCAGCGAAATTTACCAAGAAATTGACTTGCTCGAAAAATCAGAAATCAATGAGGTAAAATATTACAATTACACCGAATTGTATAGGAAATTTCTGAGCTGGGCATTGATTTTGATTGTTTTGGAATTGATTTTGAGAAAAACCGTATTCAAAGAACTGACCTGATGGAGTGGGGACATCCTGAAAATATGATTTGGTTGCTACTGATCCCGTTGATCGCCGGGCTGGCCTACTATTTTTTTCAATGGAAAAAACAGGCACAAAAGAAATTTGCAGATTTTGAATTGCTCTCTAAGTTATTTCCGGAAACATCCAAATCCAGAAACTGGGGAAATGTATTTTTGATTATTCTCGGTGTTTTGTTTGCAACACTTGCCCTGATGGATCCACTGGCCGGTGAAGAAGAAGTGAAAGTTCAACGCGAAGGCATTGACATCGTATATGCATTGGATTTGTCCAACAGTATGTACGCCGAAGATGTAGCACCCAGCCGGTTGGAAAAAGCTAAAAAAATCATCACAGAATCCATCGACAAACTGGGTGGTGACCGAGTGGGACTGATTGTATTCGCAGCAGATGCTTACCGGATTTTACCGCTGACCACAGATTATGCAGCCGCCAAATCTTATGTGGAAACCGCTTCACCCGGATTGATTTCTCATCAAGGAACAAACTTTTCATCCGTAGTGAAAACAGCTGAAGAAACTTTTGACAAAAACCCTTCTACCGGGAAATTATTAGTGATTATCTCCGACGGAGAAGACAATGACAACAGCATTGCCAAAGCAGTGGATGCTGCCAGAAAAAGCAAAATCCATATTGTAACGATGGGTGTGGGGTCTGCGGGCGGCGCACCCATTCCTATGATAATCGGAGGGTATGAAGAATATAAAATGGACAGATACGGAGAAACTGTAATTTCAAAACTGTCCGAAGATGCAATGCAAGAGTTATCTGCTTCCACTTCCGGCATTTATATTCCGGTCAATCAAACGGAACGCACCCTTTCCAATCTGCACAGCTATATCAATCAATTCGATAAAGAAGTCAAAGATCAGGATTTTGGACATGATAAAAAGCATATTTTTCAATGGTTTCTCGGGGTAGCTTTCTTCTTTATTTTTATAGATACTTTAACATCTGGCCATCAAATTTTTAACAACAAAAGATAATATTTTTGTTGGTTCAATGCACAAGCTGAAATACATATTATTGAATGCCTTGTTTCTGATTCCTTTCATGGGACTTCAGGCACAGAATACTGAAACCAAAACACAAATCATCAAAGGCAATAAAAATTATGACCAGGATGATTTTGTGAAAGCAGAAATCGGTTACAGAACTGCTTTGGTGGAAGATGCGAACTCTGTGAAAGCCAATTATAACTTAGGGAACGCATTGTACCAACAAAAGAAAATGGATGAATCCAGAGCGCATTTCGAGAAAGTAATTGAAAACGGAAATGCCACAAATTCAGATATACAGCAGGCTTATTACAATATCGGGAAAACTTATTTTGACGAAAAAAATTATGACAAGGCTTTGGCGAGTTTTAAAGAATCGTTAAAATTAAATCCCAACGACAACGAAACCCGCTACAATTATGCATTGACCAAAAAACTGCTGGAAGAACAGAAAAACAAAAAGGAACAGGAAGATCAGAAACAGGATAACAAGAACAGCAATGACGGTTCTGATCAGGACAAAAGCGAAGCTGAAAAACAACAACAAGAACAGGAAAACAACCACGAAAATCAGGAAGACCAGCAGAAGCAACAAGATCAACAAGAGCAGCAGGAAAATCAGGATGAAAACCAACAAAGCGGGCAACAGGAACAAGAACAACAAGGAGATAGTGCGCAGCGTGAACAAATTGAAAACGGCGAAAATCAGCAGCAACAAGATGAAAATCAGTCGGTCAACGAAGCCCGCCAGGAAGCGGTGTTGGATGCCCTCCGGAAACAGGAGCAGGAAACCATGCGGAAGCTGATTGATAAAAATAGTAAAAGACGCGTGTTTGATAATCAAAAAGATTGGTGATGTCAAAATATCTGTTTTTTGGTTTTTTTCTGACGAGCCTCACAACTTTTTTGGGGGCGCAGGAACTTCGTTTTGAAGCCAAAGCCGACAAAACAGAAGTAAACGTCAATGAGCAATTTGTGGTTCGGTTCATGCTGACTTACGGTCAAAACAATATTTCCGTAGATCAGCCATTGAAACTACCGGATTTTGGCGGACTTCATCCCTTGGCGCAATCGAAATTCGATAATTTCCAGTTCACCAACGGCAAAGTGGTGAATCAATCCGGAATGGAAGTGGCATTGGTTGCGGACAAAGAAGGAGAATACAATATCGGCAGTGCTGTCATAATGATTGACGGCAAAAGATTTGAGACCAAACCCATTCAGATTACTGTTAAAAAAGTACAACATGCGCAGCCACAGGGTGGAAAACGTATGCAAGGCGCATTTTTGACCGCAGAGGTTTCTCAGGAAAACCCTTTCATCAATCAGGAAGTCATCCTCAAGATAAAAGTCTATGCCAGAGATTATTCCATCATCAATAGATTAAGGAATTTCAAAGAACCCGGTTTTGAAAATTTAACGGCAAAATTAGTCAACGAAGACATTCCCGACAGCGAACGACAGGTGCTTGTCAACGGTCGGACTTATATTTCCAAAGAATTGGTGAGATACATTCTTTATCCGCAAAAAAGTGGTGAAATTCACATTGACCCGTTTGAATTGACGGTAGTCATCGCCAATTATTACGGCGGTGAAAATATACAGCTGACCACCGATCCGGTCACCCTAAATGTCAAACCTCTGCCCAAAGGGAAACCTTGGAATTTCAGCGGGGCCGTTGGAGATTTCACAATGAACACCTCCATTTCCAAAGAAACGGCCAAAGCCAATGAAGCCGTCAATTTAGATGTGGAAATCATTGGGGCGGGCAATCTGAATACGATGAAACTTCCCGCCATAGATTTGCCTGATGGAATTGAAGGCTATTCGCCAAAGCAAAGAGACGCCTACGATACGCGTCCTACCGGCACCAAAGGGAAGATTGTGGAGAGCCGCGTACTTGTGCCACAATACGGTGGAAATTACAAAATCGGACCGGTTAGTTTTAATTTTTTTGACCCTGTCAAAGAGGAGTTTGTCACCCTGAAATCAGATGCTTTCCTGCTGAAAGTCAGCGGACCAAAACCGCCGGCCAAAGACACCACCGTGGTCGCCGAACCGCCCAAAGATGAAGAAAAACCTGCTTCGGATTATGCCATCAATGATACGCTTACGGAAAAAACATTTAAATTTCCTATCATCATCAATGAAGCCAAAGAGAAAGTAACCCAATCCGTAGAGAGCGGCAAAGGCTGGGTTTGGGGACTTGGTGGTTTGGCGGCATTGATTTTCGCAGGTGTTTTCTTGTTGACCCGCCGCAAGAAAACAAATAACAATCCCGAGAACCTGAATCAAAAGGCAAAAGACGCACAATTCAAAGCTGAAATCTCCGAAAAAATGAAAAAGCTGAAAGCTGCTGCGCAGGCAAAAGACAGTACGTTGTTTCTGTCCCTTCAGGAAGAGATTCTTACGGAAATCGGGATGTATTTCAGCGGCACCCGCTTTTCTGAATTCACGGAAATTGAGGTGGATGAAAAATTAACCCAATCATTCGGGGAATTGGCTGATCGCTGGAAATCCTTACTGTTAGAATGCAAACAATTCAAATATGCTTTTGGCGATAGCGGTGCTAATCTGGATGAAATGTACACAGCCACTTTAAATGTCTGGAAATCTTTCCAAAAACAGGGATTCAAATAATTTGTCCATTTGATGTTGCCGATTGATTTGTGGCATGTACCTTTGCAAAAATTTTTGAAATGTCAACGTATTTCTCAAAAGTTTCATTGTCAGAAATCGGAACCTGTTTTGCGGTATTGTTTGCAGTCATCGACATTTTAGGTTCCATTCCTATTTTTGTAAATATCTATAACAAAGTCGGTAAAATTAATTCCACCAAAGCCACCATTGTGGCCGGAATCATTCTGATTTCATTTTTGTTTTTTGGAACCCAAATCCTGAATTTTATCGGCATCGATGTCGAATCCTTTGCGGTGGCCGGTGCATTTGTGATTTTTATTATCGCCATAGAAATGATTTTGGGAATTGAAATTCAAAAAGGAACAACTTCCGAAACCGCATCCATTGTACCCATCGCCTTTCCGTTGGTTGCCGGTGCCGGATCCATGACCACCGTACTGACACTTCGTGCAGAATTTTGGGATATTAACATCATTATCGCCATCATTCTCAACATGATAATCGTGTATCTCGTATTGAGAAATGCGGGCTGGTTAGACAGAAAATTAGGCCCCGGATTCATGTCGGTTTTACAAAAGGTTTTCGGAGTGGTTTTGTTGTCAATTGCCGTGAAATTGTTTGTTTCCAATATCGGCGCATTGTTTGTTCAAAGTTTTTAAGCAGATGAAAGTATTTGTATATATCGTTTTGGTCGTGATTCTCGGCTCCCTCATTTTCAACATCGTTTCCTATGAGAGCGATTACGGATTTTCAAGTGACGTCAACCGGCCTTATATAATAGGAGTAGGTGCGGGAATTTGCGGTTTGATTCTGGGATTGATTATCCTGCAATATCTTAGACTGAAATCCATTCAGGATACAAAGGCGAAACAGGATGCCTGAATTTATCCTTCCGGATTTTCAGCTATGGCATGATTGAAGAATTCAAGCAGATCCAACATGGACTTTTCAATGTTCGGATAAGCCGAAATTTCATTTTGGGTGTAAATAAACATTACTTTGAGTGAAAGGCGAGCATCCAATCGGTTTTGATTTCTTCGGAAACTTTCGCGGATTCTTCTTTTGAGCAAATTCCTGTCGGTTGCTTTCTTGAAACGTTTTTTGGGAACGCTCACAGCAATTTGAAAACCGGGATTTTTGGAAATTTCAAGTTGATAAATCGCAGTGATGGCACCTTTCTTGATTTTCTTACCTTTCAAAAACAAGTTTTCAAGTTGTTTTCTGCTTTTTAAGCGTTTTTGCTTTCCTAAGGTGAAATCCATTTTTCCGCACATGGGTTTTGTTAGTTCAAAGATAATTCATTCTATTCAATACGAAAGAATTTGTAAATTTGCATATTAAATTAAAAATCATAAAAATGTATCCAAAAGAAATAGTTGACCCGATGAAAAGGGAATTGACCTCAGCAGGATTTGAGGATTTGACCAATGTGGAAATGGTGGATGAAGCCATGAAAAGAGCAGGGACGACTTTAGTGATGGTAAACAGCGTTTGCGGATGTGCAGGCGGTGCCGCCCGTCCAGGTGTGGTGATGTCATTGGACGGCAACAAAGCACCGGATCATTTGGTGACCGTTTTCGCAGGTTATGATCTTGAATCCACTCAAAAAGTGAGAGATTATCTGATGCCGTTTCCCCCAAGTTCACCGTCCGTAGCTTTGTTCAAAGACGGAGAACTCGTGCACATGTTGGAACGCCATCATATCGAAGGACGTTCTCCGGAAGCTATCTCGGAAAACCTGAAGCAGGCTTACGAAGAATTTGTTTAAAAAAATGAAACATACATTAAATTCAACCCTTTAATTTTTAAACATTAAAGGGTTTTTGTTTTTTTTACGACTTTTGTATTCTTATAAAATCATTTCATGAAATTAAAATCTGTTTTGCTGGCCGTTTGCTTCCCTGTGATTCTTTTTTCACAGGAGTTTAATCAATACCATCAAAACCTTGTTAATCAGGTAAGTCAAGCGAATATTAATGAGCGGTTGAATACATTTGTCGGATTTGGCATCAAAACGACCGGCTCCAATGCACAACAGAATACCCTGAACTGGTTGGCAGGTCTTTACCAGTCCTGGGGGTATGATTCCATTGAACAGCAGTCAGTAAACATTTGGGGACAAACAGGTTACAATCTGATTGTAACCAAAACCGGAACGGTTTATCCCGATCAGTACATCATCATTGACGGGCATTATGACACCATTTACGGGCCAGGTGCCAATGACAACGGCAGCGGAACTGCTGTCATTCTCGAAATCGCCAGAATCCTGAAAGACATTCCCACCGAATATTCTATTAAATTCATCCATTTTACCGGTGAAGAAGTGGGATTGATAGGAAGTCAGGCTTATGTGCAGAACATTGTCATTCCTCAGAATCTCGATATCAAACTCGTCATCAACATCGATGAAGTCGGTGGGGTGGCCGGCATGATCAATGATACCATCACCTGCGAACGCGATTTGAGTCCGCCCGATCACAACAACGCAGATTCCAATCTCGCTACCACGCAACTCGCCAATTGCATTGAAATTTATTCGGATTTGAACACCAATTTCAGTCATGCATACGGTTCGGATTATGTGCCGTTTCAGGAAGCAGGGTTTGTGATTACGGGGCTTTATGAATCCAATGAATCGCCCTATCCGCACACGCAGAATGACACGGTGGAAAACATGGATCCCGAATATGTTTATGAAATCACGAAAGGCACCCTCGGGGCAGTCTGTTTTTTTGCAAAGGCTTATCAGGGAATGGGTGTAAATGAGCAACAGCAATCCTCATTTGAAGTTTATCCCAATCCGGTGAAAGATGCGTTCATCATCAAAAACAGGCAAACCGATAAATATTGGGTGCAATTGAATGATTTGTCCGGAAAAAATGTTTTTTCAGGCTGGTTCCATGAACCGGAAATTAAAGTCAATACCAAAGATTTTACACCGGGAATTTATGTTTTGAATATTTCAGGAAATAATATTCATTTCAATCAAAAATTAATTGTTCAACCCTAATCAAAGAAAGTGTTTACAGGCATCATCGAAAATACGGGCATAGTCAAGCGCATTGAGAAAGAGAATTCCAATCTTAATTTCTGGTTGAAATGCGATTTCACGCATGAATTGAGTGTGGATCAAAGCCTTGCACACAATGGTGTTTGTTTGACGGTAGTAGAAATTCAGGATACAGCGTACAGAGTAACTGCGGTTCATGAAACTTTGAATAAATCCAATCTAAGAGATTTGACAGTGGGAAGCATCGTCAATTTGGAAAGATGCATGCGGCTCAATGAACGGTTAGATGGGCATATTGTTCAGGGGCATGTGGATCAGACCGGTACGTTGGCATCCATTGAAAATCAAGGTGGCAGCCGTTTGTTGTGGTTTGTTTATGACGAAGATTTATACGGACATGTTACCGTTTCAAAAGGTTCTGTTTGTGTGAATGGCATCAGTCTAACGGTGGTAAATTCCGAAAAAGGAAAATTCTCCGTGGCTGTAATCCCTTACACTTGGGAACACACAAATTTGAAATTGTTGAAAACCGGTGACAAAGTGAATTTGGAATTCGATATTATCGGGAAATATGTTCAAAGACTGATGAATAAGGCTTAATGTTTGGAAAACTCAAATTTGCGAATAAAATTTTCATCGCGCTATTTCTGATGATTCTGCTAACGGCGGTTTCAATTTTGGCTGCGACCATCATCAATTACCGCAAACAATCCCTGACTTTTGCTGAACGAAACCTGAAAATCAAACAAAAAGAGGTTCTCGAATCCATTGATTATGGGTTAGATAACTATCCAAGCCCCATAACTTCCGAAAATATCTTCGGTATTCTCCGGCATTCAATTTTCGGAATTGCGGATATTCACAATGTGGACATCAATGTTTTTGATACACGCGGCAATTTGATTCTAACCACAGAAGGCGAAACGCCGATTGAAAGAGTTCTTCCCAAACAGGTTTTGGACAGCCTCTCTCAACACCTCGAATACATAGAATTACCCATGGAATTGGGGCAGGACAAAACCCTGACCACTTACCGCTACATCACAAATATGAAAAACGAGCCGATTGCCATCATCAATCTGCCGTACAAATACAACCACGAACTTTTTCGCGCCAATATGTTCGGGCTGTTGAAAAAATTCGGAGTTATCCTCGCATTTGTTTTGTTCATCGGTGGAATTGTTTCCTGGTTTCTCGCCAAGCAAATCACCAAAAAAATTGAACTGATTGCCGGGAAAATCAAACAAACCGATGTGGTAATTCATAATAAGCCAATTAAATATGAATTCAATGATGAATTAAAACCCTTGGTAGATTCCTACAACAGTATGTTGGAAAAACTCAACCGACAGTCAAATATTTTGGCTTTGACAGAACGTGAAGAAGCTTGGCGTGAAATGGCCAGACAAGTGGCACATGAAATTAAAAATCCCTTAACGCCCATGCGGATGATGATTCAGAATTATGTCCGAAGATACGATCCCGAAGATCCCTATTCCCGTGACAAACTGAAAGATATTTCCGACACATTGATTACACAGATTGACACGATGTCAGCCATTGCGGAAGCATTTTCAGATTTTGCGCGGCTACCCGCACGAAAGGATGAAGAAATTGATGTGGTGGAAACCATCCGTTCTTCATTGGAAGTTTTTCCTTCCGAGATGGTTTATTTTACTTCCTCCCTGAGCAAACTGAATATCAATTTCGACCGGATTTATCTGATTCGGATTATCACTAATCTGGTGAAAAACGCCATTCAAGCCATTCCCGAAGACCGATCCGGAAAAGTTTTTGTAGGGCTTCAACAGATTAAAAACAGTGTTATCCTTCGTGTTTCCGACAACGGAAGGGGAATTGCACCGCAACTTGGAGACAAGATTTTTGAACCGAAATTCACAACAACTTCCGGGGGAACCGGCCTTGGATTAGCGATGGTAAAGAAAATTGTAGAAGACTACAGCGGTGAAATTCGTTACATCAGCGAGGAAGGAAAAGGCACCGAATTCATTATCCGGATTCCTTATGAAAAACCAGATTTTTAGATTCAAACAATTTTCAATCACGCAGGAAAAGTCGGCGATGAAAATCGGTACAGACGGCGTTTTACTTGGTGCTTGGGCAGAAGCGGAAGACCCTAAGTACATTCTTGATATCGGCTCTGGAACCGGACTGATTGCCCTGATGCTGGCACAACGGTTTCCGAATGCGCAAATCACCGCAATCGAAATGGAGAAAAATGCAGCTGAAGAATCAGCAATGAATTTTTCAGAAAGTCTATTTCGGGATAGATGTCGAGCCTTTCATACTTCCTTACAGGATTTTAGAAGTGAAATAAAATTTGACTTGATCGTAAGCAATCCGCCATTTTTCAAATTGACACATCCCACGGATACTTCGAGAAACAAAGCCCGGCAGCAATCGGAATTAGAATTTGTGGATTTATTAATGCACAGCCGGCGGCTGCTTTCAGAATCCGGAAAATGTGCTTACATCATTCCTTTCGAAGCTGAAAATGAATTGATGGTTTTGGCTGAAAAATCAGCCTTATTTCCGATGAAAATCACAAGAGTCAAAGGAAATCCTCATTCGGAATTCAAGCGTAGTTTGATGTTATTCAGTCAAATAAAAAACTCACCCATGATAAACGAACTGACTGTGGAACTGAGTCGTGGAATTTATACCGAAGATTATATCAATCTGACCAAGGATTTTTATCTGAAAATGTAAATTCCGTATTCCGATTAAAGCTTGAAATCCTTCACTTTTCGTTAAAATTGTAGCCTATTCATAAACTTTTTCTATTTTTACTTTTTAATCAATTATTTCAGAATAATGAATTTTAGAAATTACGCAATACCTTATCCAATTAACCCTTCTTACGCCAAATCTGTTGCCTATTTTTCCATGGAATTTGCCATCGACCAACCGCTCAAAACATACAGCGGCGGACTCGGGTTTCTGTCCGGTTCCCACATGCGGAGTGCCTATTCTTTGCAACAAAATTTAGTAGGAATCAGCATTTTATGGAAATACGGCTATTATGATCAAGCACGCAATGAAGATCAAACCCTGAAACCAGTCTGGATTGAGAAAGTATATAATTTTCTGGAAGATACCGGCATCAAATTTCAGATTGAAATCAATCAGCATCCGGTTTGGGTCAAAGCCATGTATCTGAATCCCGAAACTTTCGGAACAGCTCCGATTTTCTTTTTGACCACGGAGCTGGAAGAAAACGATCATTTGGCGAAATCCGTTTCACACCGGCTTTATGACGGTAATCCTGCAACAAAAATCGCACAATTCATTTTATTGGGAAAAGGCGGTGCCAAACTCCTTGATGAAATCGGATTGAACAGAGATATCTATCATTTGAATGAAGCGCACGGGCTGCCGGCTGCATTTTATTTGCTGAATAAACACAAAAGCGTACAAGCTGTAAAAGACCGATTGATTTTCACCACCCATACGCCGGAAGAAGCCGGTAATGAAAAACACGATTTTGAAACCTGTTACAGTCTTGGTTATTTCTCCGGATTGAGTCGCGAAGAAGTTGAACAGGTAACCGGACTGAGTGCCAATGAACCTTTCAATCATTCGTTGGCTGCACTCAGGCTTGCCAATATCGCCAATGGTGTTTCCAAACTTCATGGCATTGTAGCCAATAAAATGTGGGGAAAATACGGTGGTATTTGTGAAATCAAATCCATTACCAACGCACAGAACTTTAAATACTGGGCGGATCATGATTTATATAGGTATGCGGATTCAAAAGAAGATGAAAAATTCGACAACCGCAAAAAAAACATGAAAAGCAAGGTGTTCAAAACCGTGGCAGGTCAAACTGGAAAAATATTTAATCCGGAGGTATTTACAATGGTCTGGGCAAGACGTTTTGCGGGATATAAAAGAGCGGATTTGCTGCTCAACGACATGGAGCGTTTCAATCGTTTATTGGAAAATAAAAAATATCCTGTCCAATTGATTTGGGCCGGAAAACCTTATCCCTTAGATCAACCGGCGATTGATGTTTTCAATAAATTAGTTCATGAAAGCAAAAAACACGGTAATATGGCGGTGATGACCGGGTATGAACTGAAACTGAGCCGACAGCTGAAAGAAGTTTCAGATGTGTGGCTAAACAATCCGCGGGTGCCGAGAGAAGCATCCGGAACCAGTGGTATGACTGCTGCAATGAATGGTGCGATAAACTTTTCCACCGATGACGGATGGATTCCGGAATTTGCGAAAAACGGAGAAAATGCTTTTGTTATTCCAAGGGTTGATTATGATAATCTGAGCGTCGAAGAACAGGATCGATTGGATTTGAATCATTTGTATGATATGCTTGAACACATCATTTTACCGATGTATTATGCGCTTCCGGATCAGTGGCGAAAAATTGTGCAAAATGGAATGCAAGATGTCAAAAATGGATTTACGAGCAACCGCATGGCGGATGAATATTACAGTTTGCTTTACAACCAATTGGTTACGGCTTAATCCGAAATTGATTCTTGAATTAATAAACGCTTGATTTCAATGAAATTCAGGGAAATTTACAGGTGAAAATGAATAAATCTGAATTAAGGGCATTTTACAAAGCAGCGCGAAATAACCTCAATGAACCTGAAATTCGGGAATCGGGTTTGAAAATCCTTGAAAAACTAAAAAAAATGGAGATTTGGGATTTTTCTGTTTTTCATATTTTCGTTCCCATCTCACAGCAGAAAGAAATCAACACCTATCCCATTATTGATTATTTGTTTCAATCCGGAAAAAGAGTGGTCGTTCCCAAAGTGGTAGGACAGCGGATGATTAGTTGCGAAATTCAAGAAGATGTGAAATGGGAAACGGGGGTATTCAATGTGCCGGAGCCGAAGGAATTTCGAGAGATTGATAGCCAGCGAATTGAAGTGATTTTTATGCCGATGTTGATTTGCGACAGCAAGGGCAACAGAGTCGGCTATGGCGGTGGATTTTATGACCGGTTTCTACAAGAAGTCCAAGGAGATGCATTGAAAATCGGGCTGAATTTCTTTGCGCCTATTGCTGAAATTTCAGATTTGAAAAAAACGGATATCCCTGTGAATTATTGCGTTACATCTGATGAAATCGTGTCTTTCACTTCCTGAACCGTATTGATGTCAGTGAAATAAAAAACAAATTCATATTTGAATTTCTTGGGGTCTTTTTTCAGCACATATTTTGCAGATTTACTCAGGGAATCAATGAGTTGCTTGTTTTGGGAAAAATAACGAACGGAATAATTCACCGAACGGACTGAATCCGGTATCAGGGTATCTTTTTCCGCCAGATTCAGATTCCTGATTTCCACGAAATGCACTTGAAGCGAATCCATTTCTAAGATGAGCTTATTGATTTTAATAGAGTCATCATCCAAAAAATAGCTTGAAATCTGCGGGTAGAGAATATTGCGCATCACGCTGTCATTTTGATTGGTAGTAAACAGCGAAGCCAATTCATAGACTTCCGTCAGTTTCTGCCGGGTGATGAAATTGACCGAAGTCAGCGAATCCATCTTAGTTACCGCGGTGGAATTACGGTAAGTTTTGATGACTTCCGGGTCGTGATTTCCCTGATAGACGGTCTTCTCTTTGCACGACCAGAGCAGAAAGCTCAGTCCTAATGCGATTTGTATCAAGGTTTTAATTTTCATCTGAATTAATTTTAAATTTGATTTTTACGATTTTTCCGTCTTTTCTTTCGGCTTCAATCAGTATGAAATTTTTCAGTGAAGTTGTGGGCAGCGACACCAGATTGATATACTGTTTTTTGCTGAGTACTTCTACTCCGAAAAATTCATTGCCATATACCTGATAGATCAGTGCGTTGTCGGCAATCATCTGGTCAAGCATTTTAATGCGCTCTTTGACACTTTGAGAAGATTTGGAATAATGCCGCAGCATCACTTTGTAATCATCAGGCTCTAAACGAATGGTTTCACTTCCCTGATAAAGTCTCAAATTAATTTTAAAAGTATCCTGTTTATAATAAGTTGATTTAATGGTCATTAATAAGGTGTCTTCTTTGGATGGAAATTTCACGCAGCCATTTTCGGTCAGGAATTCGAGGGGTGTGAATCCCGGACGCGCTACTGTGATTTCAATCGGTTCGGAGACCACGGCATTTCTGTCTGCGTCAACGAAACAAAATTCATAGGTTTTCTGATAAATTGTCAAGAAATAAACTGCGGTAGAGACCCCGGTGAGTAAAAGAAGTAAGACAGGGAAAATCCATTTCCTCTTTTTCTTAGGTTGTGGAAGCGGCATATCTTCCGTTGTTTTTTCCTTTTTTGCAACGTGGATTTCGACTGACTTTACTTTGGGTTCCGTATTGGTTTCAATTTCAGGTGCATTGCCGTCAGTGAGCAGGCTGGGTAAATTTTCCGTTGGCACATGATTTTTTTCTTGACTTTTAGTGATAAAATCTGCCCAGCCGGAATAGCCGATGTATTGCGATAAAATATTGAGCATATCTATCCTCGGCAGCTTTTTGAAATCAGATTTAAAGTAAGTATAAAACCATTTTTCACTGACCGAAGATTTGGTTTTTTGGAATAAATCTTCCTGAAAATTGACAATATCCGCTCCTTTCCACTCCGAAATATCCTTGGAAGAAGCCGAATTCGAGGTGAGATACCGTGCTGAAATCTCTTTTTTTAATTGTTCGAATAATTCTATCTCAGAAAACTTTCCCAATTTTACATCAATAATTAATTAAAAATCAATGTTTTGTAAATTGTAAATTAATTTACAAAGATGTTACAAGCATTTTTCAATGCCGCTGCTGCAAAGCTAACATACATTTGCGTCAATAAAAACCATTAAAAATTAAAAAAATGAAAAAAGTATTTGTAAAAGGAATCGCATTCGCTTTCATCGCAGGTTTATCATTCGCTAGTTTTTCATGCGAACAAAAACCGCAAGACACTGTAGAAACTGCAACTGACGCATTGGAAGAAGCTGCTGACGCTACCGCTGATGCTGCTGACGCTACTGTAGATGCTACTCAAGACGCAGTTGAAGCTGCTGGAGACTCTGTTGTAGAAGCTGCTCAAGATGCTGCTGATGCTACTGTAGATGCAGCTCAGGATGTTAAAGATGCTGCTGACGCTACTGTTGACGCTGCAAAAGAAGCTGTACAATAAGACGCCTTTTAAAACAGTATAAAAGAGCCGGCTCATATCGAGACGGCTTTTTTTGTGTTCTGAAAATTCAAACTGCAAAACCAACTTGCGCCACAGATTTGAAATTCAGCTATTGACAGGTTCTGAATTTTCGTTGATGAACTCATGCAAAGGTTTAACTTCCGCTTTATACATTCTTTGTAAATAAGCCAAACCATCCTGATATTCTTCTTCCGTAAAAGCATTGGTTGTTTCCTTCGGCACTAAAATCTTATATCCCAACGCATAGGCATCGGCAGAAGTATGACGACAACACATATTGGTATGCAAACCGGCTATCATAATGGTATCAACTCCCAGATTCCTGAGTAGAAAATCCAACTCCGTTCCAAAAAATCCGCTGTAAGTATGTTTTTCCAAAACATAATCGTCATCGGTAACATTCATTTCAGGTGTAATCTTTGCACCTTCGGTTCCTTTCATGCTGTGAGGTCCCCAAATTTCCAGTTCCCGGTCAACTTCTAAATGTGCATCGGAAACATAAATAACCGGAATCTGGTGTTTGTGGGCATAATCAGTTAATTTCTGAATGGGCTTAAGAACTTCAAAAGCTCTTGGTGTTGTCAACAGACCATGTACAAAATCATAGGTCAGGTCTAAAATAACGACTGCTGTTTTTTTCATTTAAATGATAATTTTTAGGGTTAATAAATCATTGCTTTTTTTCTTTACGGCATGGCAAATTATAAGCTGTTGAAAATCAATTTAATTCCACTTGACAAAACACTTTATAACCAACACATTCGGTGAATTGCTCTAAATATTTTCCAGTGCGAAAGCATACGAGTTCAGACGATAAAAGTAAACAATTTACAGCGGTTTTAAAAACAGTTTTTACTTTCAGTTATACTTCGCTGGGATTTAAGCCAAAGATATTCTTCCCTTTTTCACCATCGGGAAACCCAGATTAAATTTCATAGACAATTGAAAGTTCTTAGTGCTTAAAAAAACAATGAAAAAGCCTCCCAATTTTGGGAGGCTTTTCCTATTATTTGTTATTTGTACTGTGTACAATAATTATTACTTCTTCACAATCTTGAAGGTTTCCACTTGTCCGCCTTCGAGGACTGCTCTGAATACATACGCGCCTTTTGGCAGGGTTGTTACATCAATCTGACCACTGTTC
>Ga0265293_10005741_pt1 | contig 20465 bp, 19 predicted proteins | sample Munlanlewell138R_FD_192505 | JGI IMG/M metagenome (GOLD analysis project Ga0265293, IMG submission 192505) | Leachate microbial communities from a municipal landfill in Southern Ontario, Canada - Leachate well 138R | ecosystem: Engineered > Solid waste > Landfill > Unclassified | place: Canada... | reverse complement strand
TACTGCAACAAAATTGTTGCTGAGGCTCGTATCGCGGGAAGCGGCGGCGGTGTCGGCGGCGATCAGGACGTTATTAGACAGGGCCGTATCGGCCGCTCCGTAAAGTGCGACGACAGCGTTGCTGAGCGCCGCGTCGCGGGAAGCGGAAGCCGCGTCGGAGGCGTTCGCCATGTTCTGGCTCACCGTTCCACCGTCGGTCAGGTCCGGCCACACATGCGCGTGGACCACGGCGGCCTTCCCCGTTTGCAAAACGTCAACATCCGCAACCACATCGGCAAGATCGCCTGTCCCCGCATATCCCGCCATCGCATGGTTGCCCCACCCGTAAGCGGTAGCCCATTCCTGCGTTGCCGCAGCGGTTATCGAGACGGCTACGCTTTCCGCAAACACCGGATCAACTTCTCCGTCAAAAGCAACCTCATCAAGAGCGCCAGTCGCTGCGATTACTTCCGCGTCTCGCGCAATAGTAGCGGCAATGCTGAGCATTCTTGTTCTACCAGCCCCTGTAACAACAATTTCAGCATTGCCCGTTACGTTGGTTAGCGCCGCCGCCAGCGCGACATCGCCCGCCGCAACAAACGCCGATGCGTTGCTGTCCGCCGCCGTGCCGAACCCAGTCTCGGTAACAGTAATCGTGTGCGCATCGGTTCGCGTCAGCGTCAAATGCGGTGCGCTGTCGGCTATGTTCGTAACGGACAAATAAACGGCGGGAGTGTTCGTGCTGCCCGCCGTGGAAAAGGTCAAACTGTTCGTCAACATCCCGCTCACGCCATCAATCGTTATTGTGCGAGTTTTCAGAGCAAACGGCGATGACTCGGTTCCGGTATTGCCGATAGCCGCCCAGTTCAGGTTTGTCGTAGCTATTGCCGCGCCAGTCCCCTGCCCATACGGGCTGGCGCGAATACGGAAAACGCCTTGTCGAAAAACGATGGGATCATCAACTAAGCCCGCCTCAAAAATATATGTGCCCGCCGCATAGTCGAGTTGCGCCGATGAAAACGCACAATCAGCGACGCCCCCCGTTGCGGACACTACCGACGCCACGCTTGTGTAGCAAATGCTGGCCGTGTTCGATGTCGACCACGTCATAAACGGAGTATACCCGGTTATGTCCGTGGCCGTACCGTTGTCGACGAACGACAGGCGGAACGTGCGGGCGCTGGCGCGGTACACTTCTTGCCCGGCGACAACCCGCGATTGCGAATCGATGGTTATAGGTTGCGGCGCTGGGCCAGCCGCGAAAAGTAAAACCGGGAAACTCAGGCCAAGCAAAAGCATTCTATATATTTTCATTTAGTTCCTTTAGTCAACGTATTTCAATCCGCCCGATACGTCTAGTTTAATCAGCGGCTTCAGCGTTAGAGTGCTGCTAGAGCTTTCGCCACCGTTTATCGATCTATGCATTGTCGAGTCTCCGCCATCCATGCCGGAAAAAGATGACCCTAATAGTTCTTCATAAGTAGCGCCGAATGGCGGTTGTTCGAAAGAATTCGTACAGCTCAACATCACATCGAACCAGTAGCCGCCAAAAAAAACATCGTAGCTTTCCGCGACTAAATTAGAACCGCCGCACACGGAATAAATCCAAGCCACCATATCGTTCACGGATTCAACATATGTCCAGTATCCTTCTGCATCCACATCAACGATTCTTTGTTCATAGTTTGGCTGCCACGATGGCCAACTGTTATCGAAGGATGGCGACGAACCCCATATTCTGCTATCAAAATCCACCCAGTCCCCCAAGTTGGTTATGGTTACATCTTTGCATTCTCTTACGGAACTGGTCCCTTGCAAATCGTCTACAAAAATCGCATGAATAATACTCGTTTGCGGATATGCCGGAGCAAAGGTAGGCGGACCGTCAGAAATGTAGCTGTATCCGTACAGCTCAATGTGCGAATTCGTTGGAGCTCGGACGCGATAGTCTGACTTTACTATCGTCAATTCTTCCCCGGCATAGACCGTGCTGTTCCAAAACCCGGTTACGTTAAACGAATCCACGTAAAATATGCTGCTAGCATCCGCAGGGAGCACATACCAATATTTAGCACCGTCAATGTAGCCGTCTGTGTAGCAACTCCAAGAAAAATGAGGAGGCGAATTAAACCCGGCGTCATTTGTTGCGTAACTAGTCCATCCACCGGCAGAAAGCGCCGAGGCGTTATGGTCCATCAGCGGGAAGTCGACGTAGAAACTATTCGTCGAAGGAATGGCATCTGAGTTTTCGAATCTCGCGGCATTGGCCCATGCGCCGTTAACAAGGTCACTCATAATCGCCTCGACATTTTCGCCCGTTGGAAACGTAAAGTAATCGTAATAACTAGCAATCGTGGATATGCCGTAATCGATACCCCAAAAATCGGAGCTCGTTTTAAATTCGCTCTGTGTTTTCCATGCGGCATTAGCCCACTCGCCTTCCTTGCCGACAAACCATCGCATCCTGTCAATTATTTTCTGCGCGTCGTTCAGCACATCCGGCCAGTGCAGGCCGGTTAGGTAATCATTATAGCCTAACATCTGGCTGTAAAACGCGCCCGAATACTCCCACGCAACATAGACGGTAGTTGTATCGTTTGGCGGATCGGCCGTGACAACCATATTGGTCACGCTGTACCAGTATTTCGTGCAATTCTCTTCTGTACCTCCGACGGAAACGGTTTCCTCACTCCCGAAAAAAACGGCATGGAAGCCGTCGTCCTCGGGTGAGTTTGTCCATACCGTTCCGTGCAGCGTGACATTGCCGAAAAACGACGGCTTGGCTTTTATTTTCGGAACGCTGCCGGGCAATGCCTTATGCGCAAATGTGCCGACAACGTGCGTATCTTCGCGCCATACCGGAGTCGTGTTGTTGGTCGTGTGGCCGGGCATAATGTTCGTGCTGTAGCCCGGCGCATACCATCGGCCTGAAATCCATGCGTTGTCATAATTTATTAACGGGTTTCCAATTCGATCATCTTCATACAAGGTAATCGTTCCTGCTGGTAGCGTTCCGTTGCCATCCGCCATGAAAAGAAACGCATAGCTGTCGTAGAGGACTGGTTCTGTACTCACAAAAACCGGCCCGGTTGATCCACCGTAAATATTTAGCGGCAATTCTCTGCCCATTGTGTTCGGGACATAAAGTTTGTTGTAATACTCCCAATGGTAGTAGCCGACCCCCGTAAATCCCGATGCGATATACCCCGGCGACCAAGACTGCTTTTCCGCTAGCGTCCATTCAATCGGAGAGGCCGTATCAGGTTGCGACATAACGTACACGACCCCGCCGGTCGTGTAGATCGGTTCATCTTCCCAAAACCATAACAGCCCGACATCGTAACCTATTTCCAAAACCGCCAATGCCGTGCGGAGGCTTTCATACGGCCAATGGTACAAGTCCAGGTCATCTTCTTTGGTGTACCCATCAAACCAATAATCCAAAACGCCCCATCGTCCATCATCGGACAGATCGTGCCGAACCCATTGAACACCCTCAAACAGCGAAACAATTCCGGTTATCAAGTCGATCATGTCATCTCGCGTTACCTCAAAATATGCAGTATCGCCGCCGCCGCAATCGATCTCGCCAAATTGGTTTGTAAATCCGACCTCGCGTTCATCGCCAGCCTCGCCAACCATGCCGGTCTTGATTATTTTCACGGAGTAATCAGTGTTCGTCCAAACTTCATGCACCGCCGCCGCCCGTTCGTTCAGCGCATTAACGAGTTGCGCGAAATACTCATGCTCGCGGAATGCGTGTTGCATCGAAAAATAATTCGCTCCGTCAATCGGCCAGCCCTCCCATGACGTGGGCACACTTCCGCCGCTGATCGAAGCCACGAGCGCGACGATCAAAGCAGGCCAAAACCGGGAATATCGCATCCGCCAAAACATGCGCGACTTACACTCCATTCGTCATCTTCGTACACCAACTTCCACAACGCAAACCTGTATTCGCTTGCAGTCGATACCGGATAGCTGGTCATCAGCGAAGTTGAAAGAGTCAAGCCCGTGGAATGGTTTTTAGGATGCGTGGCGTAGACATATCCCGGCGATGCACCGGACAGGGTGACATTGGTTCCTTGCAAAACGAAATACCCCGGCGACACATGCGGGATAATCAGCGCCCCCTCGCCGATGGTTGCGGTTGTGTCGTCAATCGAAATAGCGAATGCATCGTAGCTATTTGGGGCGCTAGCAATGCCGACCCGGATAACCCAATCCATGCCGTTGTCATTGACTCTGTCAATTTCGCTGACCCCGTCTGTCGCAACTTCGACCGAAATCGTCCGCGCGATATTGGTCAGCATATCGTGCCACTCGGCACAGACAATCGGATTGTCGCCCGGCTTAAATCTTCGGAGGTACTGAATCATTGCTTCGCCTTCATATTGCTACGTAGGCCATTCGCCATCGGTCCATTCGCCAATCGTTTTTTCGTCCCATGACACATGCCATTGGTCTGATTCATCAACTCGATCTTTGTTAATGTTGACTATCGTCCCCTCATTGACGGCTGTCGGCGTTAGGGCAAACGCGCTGGTTTTTGACATACACGTTTTTACCCATGACGTTGTGTCGACAACGCGATACTGCTTTACGCCCAGGGCGCTTATTCTGCGCATGAGCGTTCGTGACTGTGCGGTTTCGTAGGCTGTAGCGCCATCGCCCCAACTCATAGCTTCATCACCTCACATGACTAACCGTTTTTCAATTGTTTCGAGCAAACCCGCGCTCTGGATTGTTGCGTTAAATGCTTTTTCCTCTAGCGCTTCTTTTTGCTTGCGATCTTCAGCCGCCGTCAGCGCATCTTTGAGTAGCTTGGCGGCCCGCGCTCCGCGTCCACCGGAAAGTTGATCCTCGATGTTCTGAGCTTCCTTGCCTGTGCGTCGTCCGATTCTGTCGCGTAGTGTTTTCTCGTAGTTAGCGGCGGCCCGATTGAGCTTTTCCTGTTCACGCGCTTCCCGTTTTAGCCCCTTTTTTATTTCTTTTTCAGACCGGGCCTTCCATGCTTCTGCGCGTTCTTCAAGCGGCATATCGTCGATATCCCGCGCGCGAAAGCCGCCATCCTTGCCGCGAACTCCCAAAATGCTTTCCTCTGCTGTTTTGGCTATGCCGTTTGTGATTCGTTCGATACTGCGGTTATACGCAGTCAGCATTGCCGCATCTTGGATTTTCTTTTTCTCAACTTCATGCTGCTCTTTCATGACTCCAAGAATGCGTTCTTGCAAATCATACTCGACTTCGTTTTGAGCCAATACGGTATCAGCATCGGCGATTTTATCTTTCAGCGTATCGGTTACAGCGCCGCTGACTTCCTTTTCTTGATTCGCAGATTCCCGCAAAATGTCCAATTCCTTGCGGGCAAACTCTACGGCAAGCTGTGCGCTTTCGATTTTTTGGGATTGAGCTTGTTGTTCGGATGCCTGTATCTCGTCGACGGATGCGCCTTGTTCGCGCAATAGAGTCAACTGTTCGGCGGCAATTGCGGCGGAGGCACGGTCAGACTCTACTGTTGCATCTTTATCGTTTTTTATCTCGCGTATTTTTTTATCGCGGCTTTCTTCTATTTCTTTCAGCCTTTCGGCTTCTATGACATTCGCCAATTCGGATTTGTGCTGCTCTTTGAGCGTTCTAGCTATGGTTTCTTGCGCTGACAACTCAGCTTGCAATACCGCAATCCCTGATTCGGCGACGGCATACTTTTCCGCAAGCAAATCTTTGTCGGTGTCCAACAGTCTAATTTGTTGCCGCAGCGATTCGTTTTCTTCGTTCCATGCGCCGGTCATATCCTCGACGGCGGTTCCTTGCATCCGACGCAACAATTCCCCCCTGAGATTTTTTTCTGCGATAGATCGCTTGCGCTCGTCGCCCGATAATGTGTCACGCGTGGCGGCCAATTCTTCGATAGCTTTTTTGGTGCGATACACGGCTTGCCGTGCATCTTCTTCCGCGCTGATCTGTTCGTTTTGCGTCCGCCCGATTTTATCGTCCGTATCCAGCTTTGCTTTAGCGGCGGCGTCGATTGCCTTCGATGATTGCAGCGCCGCTTCTGCGCGGGCTTTTTCAACATCGGCAAGTCGCTTTGCTTGCCGTTCCTCTTTCTCTCTGTCCTTGGTGTCATGCTCGATTTGATATTTTAGTCCTTCGACGGCGGACTTGCGGGCAAACGCCGCAGTTTTACGAGCCTGTTCTTCTATCGCCAAAAACGCCTTAACCCCTGCGGACTGAATCTTTCGCCAAAAATACAAGAACGGCCCTTCGTTTGCATTTATGGCCGCCCCTAAAACCTTACCCAGCTGATACGCTGTGCGAAAAGCCATGACGATCATTGCGCCATGAAAGCCGGTCATAAGCTGCCGTGCCCAAGACGGTCCCCGCCCGACCAAGTCCTTCATGTCGAAATTGTTCTTAACGTCGCTAGACGCTTTTTGGGCGGCAGCCTTGACGTTCGCTCGCCCGGTAATTTTTAAAATTATTTCGTTCCAGCTAGCCATCGTCGGTTTCCGTTTCGGTTTTTATTTCGCGCTTGATGTGTTCGATTAGGCATTGCCAGCGGCCAAGTTCCGAAAATGACATGGTATCCTGTACGCCGCTTTTGTTGCCGATAGCCCGCATCAACATTTCTTCGGCATATGCGATTCCCACCTTTGTTCCCCAAAATATGGGATCGGTTCCGGGATAGTGTTCGCACAGCAACGCGATTGTGTCGCCCCAATCGCTGGCTCGACCTGTGTCGGAGCGTGGCGCTACATTTTCCACCGCAACGAGTTCGTCGCGTCCGATGAGTTTTTCGACAGTTTCGCGCAACTGCGCCGGGCCGCAATGCAGCGTTAGTAACCAATTATTCACGGCCTCGCGGGCAGCACGAGCATCCGTTAATATCCGCAATGCTTCCGGCTGATGCGCATGGGCCAGTGCAAAACCGATGCACCGATAATCCATCCCGTATTTTTGCTGCACAATTTCCTGATACCACTCGGCGGCAAAATACGTCATCGGCCAAAACAAAACGCCCCCGCACGAGTGTGGCAAATCGCACAGGGCGGGAGCGCTCCGCGTATTATAAACCATTTCAAGCGCAGCCGCTTGCAGCCAGACTACATGCTCAGGCGTTACTTTTTTGCCGGTATCGCGCTCAATGACTGCAATCGCGGCCTGCGCGGCGGGTTCCAACCGTGGTTTTTTGACCAAGATTTGATTTTGTTCCGGCATGCCGCGGTCCTCATGTCAACTCGCGCTGCTATGCACCAACAGCGGCGCTGGCCATACCCTGCTCGCCGGACACGTCCCACTTATAGAAATCCGTATTCGACCGATCCGGCTTTGCGCTTGTGACATCCCATGCGGCCGCGGCGTCGGAGGTAGGCTTGCCCATCCACGACGATTCGGCAACCATTTTGCCGCCATGAATTTCATGTTGCACATAGTCGCCGCTACCGTCAAAACCCGGCACCACTTCGCACGAGATTGTCAGGTTTCCGGAAAGAACATGCGCTGTTCCCGCTGTGGCCGCCATGAAATCCACCGCGCCAAACCCCTGGCTAAGCGTTACGCCATGCGTATATTTTCGGGTCGGAGCCGTATCGCTGTCCGTGTAATACACTCCGCCAATAGTTAGCCGTAACCGTTGCAGGCCGGTTTCTACGCGCAACGACACTATGGTAACAGTGCCATCCAAAACGCCTATGTCGGGCGGAATCGTCATTGTGTCCGATGTCGATTCAAACACTTCCTCGAACGCAAACTCTACGCTGTGCAAGTCCGATTCCTGTTCGTCACCGTATTCATCATGCCCAACGGCACGTTGATAGCTATACCCAACAGTCGTGCCCGGACCTTGGATTCGTTTGAATCCGGTGGGAACGCTAAGTAGTCCTGCCGCATAAAAATCTATCGCCATGATCGTTCTCCTTTTTGTGTGTTTCGCTACCCGACATTAACCGCGACTTCCACCGTCACCGCCGCATACGCGCCCGATTCGTCCAGTCCGGAAATCGAATCTTGAATTATTTGTCCGGCCAAACTGATGCCGCCTGTGAACGTATACGCACCGCGATAAATCGTATCGCGCACAACAGACCATAATGTATTTAGTTCAACGCTTTCTTTATCGTCGGTGGGGTTCACGCGAACCCGCACTTCCACGATGCATCGCCCGGCGGGAAACACAGCCAAGGCGGACTCGTAGCTTGCGGGCAAATATGGAGCGCATCGCACGAATATCCCCGGAATCATTGCAGGGGATTCTTCCGGCATTTCCTCGGCTTTCAGCCAAAATGCATGGATAGGCACGGCCGGTCGCTCCGCCGCGTCAAGCGCGGAGCGTAACGCGGAGCGGATGCCCGTCTCAACTTGTTTTTCAATATCCGGCGTCATGGGTCAACTTGGCAATTTCTCTTTCGGTTTCTTTACTCAACAAGGTGGATGCCGCATGTATCGAAGAACCTATCGACCGCTTGAGAGCCGCCCGCATATAGTGCAGGCGGTTTACTCCAACCCATTCGGCAATCGTTTCCGGCCCTTGCGTTTTCATGGTAGTCTTGCCCGACGCGACAGATGTAGGCATCGGATCGCCCATTTTGATGTCCGATAGTTTGCTGACGCCTTTAAGCATCCACGTCCACGACCGCCGCGCTAAACCTTGTCGCGTTATCTGCGCCAGATAATGCCGATTAGCATCACCCTTTTTTTTCGCGCCAATCAACGGCATAAGACTCCCGCCACCGGAGAGGGGGATAGAGTTTTTCAGTCCGACGCGATAATCCATTCTGGCTGCCCACGGCCAGGTGCCACCAGCCGTTAGCGAGGCTTTCGCCCCTTTGGGGCTGCGCTTCCGGCCCTGCTTCAACGCTTCCATCGCTTGTTGATAGTTAGGGTTTTCAAGGACAACTCGACGCTTAGGACTTTGCACCGTTCCGGCGCGAAGCGATGTCACCAATTTGACGGCGGCAATTTCAACGATGCCCTTTTGTCCACGCGCCAAAATTGCGGCGCGCCGATGCATCTCTCGCATGAACCGAACTTCCGACATAGGGTCGACTTTCATGTTCACGTCAATCATGTGGCCCTTTCTTCGGCTTCGCAGTACAGTCGCCACACGCTATTCCCGGGCAAAGACTCGACCCTTACAATCCGGCGCGTTACATCGTCGTATGTTGCTTTCGCACCGATTAAGTCATTGGTATTTTTGCCGGTAATAGACACACAGAACAAAGACTGAATTAATGAAGGAGCAAGCTCGGAATCCACCGCCGCAAAGCCATCTGTAGCCCCATCACGCCAAGACGAAACAACAAAAGCATCTTCTCCCGCGATCTGCACGGACACAGAAACAGCGAAATCTGGATTTGCCGTCAGCAACGTCGTAAGTGCTGTTTGTATTTCCGCGCTGATTGTCATGTTTGGACGCAAGTCGCCGATATGCGAATACATGCTTTTTCGGCGACTTGCGTTACCTCATTTTTCACAGTCCGGATATAGACTTCACTACCAACTTGTCGCCGAACGTAACAAAGATATAACGGTTAGTGCCGCCACCTGCCACCAACACATCATTGGTCGTTTCCGCTCCGGCAAGTCCGGTGACTGCGTTGGTCAGCACCGCGATAGGCGCGTTCCCGGTCAGCCCAGCTGCGTCGTAGCCGCTCGCCACCTTGCTGGCCGTCAGCGACCCGTCAGCCAGGTCGTCCAGGTCCGCGTCGTAGCCCTGCACTGTAACGCCCACCAGGTTCGTGACCTGCGCGGCGGCGATATTTCCGCTAATGTTTGCGGCGACAACATTATCTACGGTCGCAACACCGCTTGACCATGATACATCTCCATGATCCGCGTCGGCCATTTCGTTCGTCCCTACAATATCGGCGCTGAGTGCCGTAGCCGTTACATTGCTCGCCAATGATGCGCCATTCCCGGCTGCCAATGATGTCAGATCAGCATCTGCCGTTTGATAAGCGGTATGCGTATGCCCAGGATCAGCACCGGTTGTTACCTTCGTCTCGGCATTTGTTGCCGACACGCCTTGAGCCGCAGTAGCGTATGCCGCAGCAGACTCGCTCTTGGTGTAGTAGTTGGAAACCGTAATTGAGTCCGGAACGCAAGCATCGGTTAACGCACCGAAACTCGGAGCCGCGCTAGTATTGCCGAGCAGGACTTGATTATCTGTCCCCACTGCCACCACGCCGATAGGCGCAGTCCCCATACCCAAAAGCAACGCATTGGTTGTGAGTGTACTTTTCGCCGTGCCGCCCCGCGTAACAGCAAGTTGTGCTTCGCTCGAAAAAGCTCCGGTAGCCGGTGCGTTAATAACGACATGATCCGCCGTCCCCGCAGCAAGTTTGCTCCGCGCAATCGCGGCGGATGTGTTGATGTCGGCGTTGATAATTATATCCGATGCAATCGCCATAGTCGCCGTTGCCCCATCTTGCGAAAGCGTTACATCCCCGACAACAATCATCGCCGTTTCGTTGCTATCATCGTTGCCGACAATCAAACAATCCGTCGGCAATGTTACTGTTGCTGTACCGCCTTCGATTGCAGCTAACCGCGATTCCGCGTCGGCAGCATTGGCTTCAAGCCATGGCTCTAACTTTTTTGGGTCGCGCAATTCCCTCTCCGTCAAAGTCGAGTCTTGCGCCGCAAAAACCGCGCCGCAAACCAGCAGCACGGTCAGCGATACATTCGTTTTTTTCATTTTTCTTTTTCTCCCGGTTTGCGTCGTTTGTTTTTTGTGTTGTAGTAAGGCCGGAGCGGTCCCCGGCCTCACTCGTTTTTCACTACGATACTACCGCTTCCGTGCTCAGAATTTGATCGGTTACAACAATCGGAATCCCCTCAACCTCCACGGGGCGCGGAGCCGGGGCGCCGGTCGCGTTCGTCGCCGTGCGAGACTGCCGGAGCAGGCGCAGGGCGTTGCGGTTCATTGCAACCACGTTCGGCTGCCTGCCCGCCGGGAACTTCGACAACGCGCCGTAGATGTGGTCATCCGTAAACGCCGAAGTGCTGGTCAGGTCGTTGCACTCGATGTTGCAGATACGAGCCGCGCTGTACGCGCTGCCGATCTGGAACCCGCAGTAGCCCGTCACCGGCACATAGAGCGCCGGATAGAACTGAGCCGCATCCAACGCCGTGCTGTCGGCTGTCTTCTGGATGATGACAGGCTCATCTTCCACGACGATCTTGCCGTCATTGCCCAAGATGAACGCGCAATCGTTCGCGCCGTGGCGCAAAACAAAACAGGAGGTCTGCGTGCTGACATTGCTGCCGCCAGCATTGACCACCATACCATCCGCCAGCGCATCGAGCTGCGCGTTGTCGATCAGGCCAGCGAAACCGGATGCATCGGCCCCGGTCCCGTAGAACACCTGCTTTTCGGCAACCGCAAACACCTGCTTCATCGTTCGGATCAGCTCAAGCTGAAGCCACGCATCGCGCCCGCCCTTGTACGCATCCGCGAGGGCAACGTCCGTATCGAACGAGCCATCAAGGATTTTCAGGGTGTCGGTCACAAGCGTGTCAGCACTCGCGGTCTTTGCTACACCGGCAAGCGCGGCACGAAACGCAGCGGACGATGCGGTCGTTTGCTTCAGATATTTGTGCAAAGTCCCGTTTGACGCGGGCATAGCATACAAAATCTTCAGCAAAGGCGCGTCGTCCAGCAAATCGGTTACTTGCAAGTCAGCCAGGTTCTTGTCGTTAAACTGCACAAGTCCATCAAGGGTGTTGTAAGATTCATCCATGACTATTTTCCTTTTTTTGTGTTTATTTCCCTGTCTTGAACAGGAGTGATTTCTCTTGTTTGCTCGCATCTACCACAGGAACCGGCATACCAACTTTTGCGGATTTCATTTCGGAGCACTGTTTTTCCAATGCAGTGAGTTTTTCGCCGCGCTTGGAATACGCCAATTTCAACGCCGATATGTAGCTTCCGCCATCCCTGACGATCTGCGCGGCAATTTCCGCGCCGAACTCATCGACGATTTGCAAAAACTCATTACGGCTCAATTCCGGCTTTTGATCCTCTTTAACTTCCGCTTTTGGCTCCGACTCTTCCTGATCTGACGCCGATTTCTCGCCCTCTGCCTGTACGGCTTCAACGGGTGTCGCAACGGGCGAACCCTCCGCCTTTGTGGTTTCAACGGGCGTCTCGATCTTCTGCGCTTCCGCGACCACGGGCTTCTCGGCCGGGGCCGCAACTTCGACGGGACTTTCTTGCTTCATTTTGTCAGTCTCCTTCGCTGCGGTTTCGGGCGACCGGAATACCGTCGCCGCATACTGTTTTGCACTGGAAAGCACCGCGCTCTCCGTGTGCATGTCCGCGCCATACGGACAAATTGCCACGCCCCTGAGCGGCCATTCGCGCACGATCAAGCCCGGCCCCTCAAAGGTAAATCCGTTCACCTGTGATACAAATCCTTCAGGCACTTCCTCGATCTTGATTCCGTCTCCACCGAAATTGATGCTTGCCTCATACGGTACGCCTTGCCCGTGCTTGTAAATTATCTCTGTCGCCCGGTCGGTGTCCTTGTACGGCACAAGCGCCCCGCTGGTAACAAGGTCTCCGCTCTGAATATCAAATCGGTTCAGATATCCGACAACTTCTTTGCTGTCATGCACGTAGTCAATGGGGATACGGGATTTATGCAGGTGCATTCCGGCCAGGTCATGCACAATCCGGCCCCAGAACCAATGTTCAATCGGCTTTCCGCTTCGCGCAACGAGACGTACTGGCGCGGTCTTGGCTTTTTCGCCGTTATCGCCAAGCTCAAACTCTCCGACGATGAGCGTACAGGCGGATGCTGGGATGCGTGAAAAGTCTTTCGGTTCATGGGTCATTCCTCGTTCTCCTTCTTGCCTTCTTTGCCGGCATCATTTTCCGGAAGCTCAGGTTCATCATCAGTCGCCGCGGGCGTGGCCCCGCTTTGAACTGGAGGCGGCACACCTGCGGCCTCGGCGTACTTCCGCACCTGAGCAATTTTGTCAATGTTGGCGAACACGTCCGATCCGCGCCGACGGGCGGCGTCTATCGGGTTGTCGAGATAAATGTCGATGCCGAGTTGATCGCCCTGTAGTTGGCTGTACTTATCCAGCCAAGGGCTACCGCTGGGAATCCATTCAATTTCCTCTTGCACGTCACGCAGTTGCATACCGTTTCGCGCGGCAACGGATTTCAGCGGCCACGGAGTGGAAGCGTCATTCCAGATTTCCTCAAGCACCCAGTCGGAATATGCCTGCCTGACGTAGCGGTTTTTCGTCCGCTTGTAATCAACGCTAACCTCATACTCGTTAAGGTCGGCGATTCGAGCGGCAAATGAAGATCGGCGCGAATCGAATGAGGTTACGGGGATGTCAAGCGCAAGCATGGCGATTTGAATGAATAAATATGACGCTTCGACGAATTGAGTTGAAGGTGTGCCGCTTTCCAAGATTTTCACATCGTCACCAGAATTTAGGTCAATCAAATTAACGGCGCGGGGATTCAAGTCGAACGATGTGCCTGTAGCCGTAGATGTCGCCGATGTGGTTTCTCTTGTTGCTCCAGCCGCGCCGCCAAAATTTCCATTAGAGCCGTTTGCGTCTCGGAAAACGGCAACGCCAAAAAGCGCATGCATCTTGGCCTTAATCAAGTTGAACTCGAACGCCTCGTGAATGTCCTGCACGGTGTTAATTGCCACGGACAGCGGCGATACGCCACGAAACTGTGAAGAGAACCGCGTCCAGTAAGCGTCAAAAATAATCTCATCTCGCTCTGCCAAACGTTCATGAATCGGATTACTTCCGATTGCCGGACGCTTGCACAGCGCATATTTTTCCACCCTGCCGTATCTGTCGACGACCAGTCCGCTATCGTTGACGTTGTCGGGAGCATTCTCGCCTTTGGCTATCAAATCCGATTCAATCGCCTGCAATTTCAGGTCGTCAAGTTTTAGCAAGGCCGCGTCACCGCACAGAACTTTTTCCATCTCAAACAGACGGAACAATTCATCCCGCCCAAACCGACCCCCGAAGTCCAAATTGCCGGGCTTGCCGTGCCATCGAAAAATACGATTAACTAACGTATCGAGGTCCGTTTTGCCGGTCCGGAAACTTATGTGAAATTTGCTCACGTAATCCAGATGTTTTCTTACCATCCAGGCAACAAGCGCATGATTCCGCGCTTGGTCTTGCGCGGTCGCAAGGAGCTTCGTCCGCTTGGTTTTGGTCAGAATATCGGATTCATGACGAACACGAGTCTGAGGAGATTGTCGTCTCTGTTTGTCTTCGACTGCGTTATATCCGAAATGAAATTTCCCTAACCTCACGATGTCACCGTACTTGTCAACTGGATGTCACCTTCGGTCCCGGACGTATCACCGTATGCGGACGCGCCGAAATTAAACGCACGAACAGTCGGACGTGTGCTTCGATCTTCTTCGGCCTTGAGGATGCTTCGCGCTTCCCATAACGCGGGCAACGACGCCTTTGTGTAAGACAAACCTCCAACGGAAAAAGCCTGACTTCCGGAAATAAGCGATTCGATTGCCGATTCTACCACCGCAAGTGTCAGCGCCATATTTTTTCCCTCGATCAACCGGGCAAACAAAAAAGCGGCTCGTAAGAGATGTAGGCTCCTACAAGCCGCTTTCCGTCCGCTTTAGGCGATGTCACTGGCCGGTGACACTGCCCGGTTGTTTTCTTGCGATACCGTTTCAGGAAATCATGCAGTTGTCAATAGGCAGGACTCGCCAAATTGTAAAAAATTAACAAAAAAGCCCCCTCTGAATTACTCCGATATTGGTCTACGCCTTTTTATTCTTATCCTCCCGCCATACCACGAACGGCAATCTGCATTTGCCGCATATCATGCGTTGCCGTCCTTGCGGGTAGCGTTGCGCCTTGTGGTGTCCGTAGCGTTCCCCGCAATGCGGGCAAGGGTAGCCGGGATCATGCACAACCGGTGCCTGTATATACTGCCTCGTTGTGTTTGTTTTTTTGGACGATGTCTTAAATTTCGACATGCCGAATCCTCCATTTAGCTGCTGCTTGTGCCTGTAGCGCTCCACCCGTCCCGATTCCGCAGAACGCCGCCAGCGCGTAGCCTTGTGCTATGGCGTCATGGAAATCATGCTTGCCGGGCAAAGAATGCCAATTCCAAATTGTTTGCCCGCCGATCTCGCCCTTACCCATCAAGCGCATGTTGCATACCTGCGAGATAAGTTCGTTATTGTTGCCTGCGGGCAAGGTAATTCCGCCGGGAGCGCCAACTGCGCCTAGCCATGCGCGTTGCGCGACTTCGCCCCAATAACACGAGTTCCACGCCACCCACCGGAATCGGCTTCCACCTTTGACGGTTGCGCAGCCGTGACACTGCTCTCGGACCTGGCTCTTAATCGTGCTTTGGCCTCCGGGCCGGTAGCGTTTCCCGTCACGCCCGGTAAAGGCGATAACGGTTAGTCCGCAAGCCTTCGATATACGGTCAGAGTACGGAGTCACGGCGTCGAATTGCGCTCCGCCCGCATCGAGCGCCCATACTTCTGGACGGCACGGCGAATTGGCGAGTGCTTGACCGTGTAGCACGATCTCCGGAAACAATGCTTGCGCGTATGCCGCAGCGGAAATATCACGCACGGGAATGTTGAGTTTGTGAACGCCCCACCAAAGCACAGCGGCGGATTGATATTCGCCCATGCCCAGGACAACAGTCGATAGCGCATAGCTTGGGTTTATGTCAGTTGACGCGAACACTCGCGTAACCCAATCGGGCCGCTCCCATGTTTTGCGGGTGGTAATCTTGCGAGAGAGTATATCGGGCAAGAGCACGTACGGCGCGATATCGCCCGCTTTATCCTTCGGGTCGTTTTGATATTCGGCCCAAAATTGTTCGCCGGATTCAATCAGCAGATTTTCCGCCGTTTGAAGCGCTGACAACTCTCCGTTACGAATCCGGTGCTCCCAAGACACGCAAGCGCCTGCATCCATTTCCGAGCGATGCGCTTTGTAAAATTCGGTTGCGGCGGCGGAAGATGATTCTCGGTAAATCCGCGTATATTCGGCCCATAGAGTTTCTTGCGCGGCGGGCCATTTGTCGACCAATTTGCATGTTTCCCCGCGCCATTCGGGGTGTGTCTCATGCGAGAGGAATCGCCACGCCAAATCGCCACGCCTGATAACCGTGCATGGCATTACCACAGCAATGCGTTTCCGCAGACCGGCAAGCCCCAGGATATCACCCGTAACTATGCGCTCACGCATTGCGCATTGCGAATCACTCTCACTGGACTCTCGGCTTTGAGGATCGTCGAGCAAAACGAAATCGGGACGCAACACCGCCCCTGTTTTTGTATCTCTCCATTTGCCGCGTATGTTCCCGGTTAAGCCGTGCCCCTCGAGGATTGCGCCGTTTGACGGATAGCCTTTGCCGTCGGCGTTTACCACTTCCGGCAATACAAGCGTGGTTTTGCTCCACTGTATCCCGGATGTTTTGCCGTCGGCGCGCAACTGGTACTTCGCCTTGATCGCCTTGCCGTCTGTCTTGCGGGCATACTCGCATACATGCGGATAATGCGCATAAAGCGAATCGCTTTCCGTGATTTGCTGGCGGCAAAATTCGATTATCGCTTGGGCAAGTTCTGCGGTTGCGGCAACGACCATTACATATTTCCGTCGGCCGGTCAGGATGCAATAAAGCGTTGCCCATTTCACGATGGTGCTGTTGTGCGTCGGCAACATTGCCCTGCCGGCCAAGAAACACCCGGACTTGCTCGATACTTGAATGCAAACCGTGTCAGCCGTTCCATGCGGTTGCGCATCAATCGAATGCCGTGTCATCACTTTTGCGTCTCGGCATCGCTCCGCTTTCCGTTTCAGTCTCGCCGCATTCGCCATGTAAAATGATATTCGATACTTTTTGCCGCAATCTTTTCCGTTTGCGGACGCAGTCCCAACCCCCATCGTGGCCTTGCGCCCAAGGCTTCGCACAAGCTCAAGCGCCCCTTCAGCAAGCCGAATAGACGTTGTGCAGAATTCTATTTGACCGTCTGCGGGTGCAACATATCCGTCGGTGTCTATCAACCCTTGCAATAAGGCTAGCCGCTGCGGCGCGCTGGCGCGAAGATAACGCGAAGGAATGTGCTTGTTCTTCATTACTCCGGCATCAATGAGGCCCCTGCTCAGCCCGCTCCCTATTCCTAGATTGTTTTTACACTTTTGCGGTCTGGTTTCGTATCCTTCCGCCTCAATGTTCGCTTTCATTTCGTGCATGTCTTGGTCGCCCTGGGTGATGCGAGCGCTTGCCGAATGCCCGTCTCCAAGCCACACCCCCAAAACATACGGAGCGACGGGCAATTGTGCATCCGGCAAATCAAGCGGTCCAGACATTGGAAGGCGTGCGCGCGTCTGTCTGTGCCGCGAAATGTCTTCGGTTGAATACAACGTTTTTATTCTGTTCCGCCCTTTGTGGCTATCCAATGAGGCGGGCCATAAATGCGACGCGTCAGCGACGACGGGAGCGTTCTCCTTGTTGGCGTTGACGAGATAGACGGGACGGTTTTCCCATACCTCGCTTTTAGCCATAACTTGACAGGGTTTGCCGTGTTCATCAAAGACGGTATCCCCAACGCGCAACGCACCCATTGTAGCCCAACCCGTCGGCGTTGGGATCTCAGTGTTGAGCGCAAGAGCCTTCCCGTGTCCGCGCGGCATCGCAACTGCGAACATCCCCCCCGCGTTCAGCGCCTTCTCGATCTTGGCGATTACCCGCTTGTGATCGTCGCTGAATGGCCGGTCGAACGCCTCGCCGCCGTGGTGTTTCATCCATGCGGTGAGGGATTTTTCAAGGCGCGTTCTCTGCCCGCGCGTCTTGGCGTCCGGGTCAACGTGCTTGACGATGCGGGCCAGTTTGCGGGAAGCATCGACAAGGCGGGCGTGTTTTACCGCCTGACTAACCGCGCCTCTATCTGCGTCTGATATTCTTGCCACTAAACAAGAATCCTTTCTTGCTGTCTGTCTGGTAACGTCAATGTTTCCATACTTATCTCCTCTGCCGTCAAATAGCCCGGCTCGAAGTACGGCTGCAAATCAATCTTAACGTACAATTGTTTGCAGGCGCTTCGGATCATATCAACGGATGATTTTCCGAACTCTGACCAATCTATAGCGGACGATCGCTTGTCATGGTTCCACCTTCCGACCTTGTAGGCGTCCACATAAGGCAAGCTTGCCTCGATGATCGCCAGCGATTCCGACGGGATGATTACCGGCTCGATGCTGGCCCAAGTTTTGATGCCCGCCGCGTGAAGTTGACGCAATGCGTCTATGCGGTCGCCGGGGTCAGCCGCGCCAGGCTCCCACTGGCGGGAATGCACGGACGAGTTGAATGTAAGCGTTGCGCCAATCTTAACCCGGCCATCCTGCCATCCGTGGAACAGGTTAAGATCGTCGAGGCACCGCGTGCCGCCCTTGGTCAATACGGCTACCGAACAACCGTAAGAGCGCAACACACCCAGCGCCTCCCGCGTCTTGCGGTGTGTTCGTTCTGCCGAGCAGTACGGGTCCGACATAAACGACAATAGGATTTGTCGCCTTGCCTGTGCCGCCTCTTTCGTCAACGCCAACAGGTTGCGGGGGTTTGGCGCATCACTCCACCCCCCGCGCATGATGCCGGAACAATAGCAGTATGTGCATTGATGATCGCATCCACCGCTATACACGTTCAGGGCCAGCGGGCTGTATTCGCGGGCCTTGCCTTTTGGTTCATAAATCAGACTCATTAACATTCCTCCTTGTTGTGCCTATTGGGTTTCCGGCGCTTCCGTCCGTGTTTGCGGATGGACTGCATCGCGGCTGTCCGATCCTCCGGCGTCATGCCCGACCACCGGGAGCGAGCGCTCCTACGCTGGAGAGCCCGCATGTATTCGCTGACCTGTTTGGGGATGTCGGACATTATTCCTCCCAATCCCGAGTTCCCACCCACAGGCTGCTCCCACCCACCACCGTTGCGCTCGGAAAACGCTTCCGGTTTTCCTCTGTGTTGTCACAGTGGATGTCCACCGAGAATTTGCCGCATCCGTGGGAATTGCGCTGGAATGTGCAACCGGAAAAACGCTTTGTCCGCTTCATCCCACCGATCACCGCTCCCATTTTCTCGCTCTTCATTTTTTCATCCTCCGCAGTGAGTTGGTTAAGCTCTCACTGTCTGGAGATAATGTACCACGTAGCGGCTACGTCGTCAACAGGTATTTTCGTTTTTTCTTCGATTTATTTCCGGCCCAAAACCCCAATGAAACCGTTATATTTCAAAGCATCCATAATGTTTTCTGAACTTGCTGCGATGGTATACCTGCTTTACCCCGTTGCTTGCCAGCCAATCAAGCCAGATCATCCAGCCAACGTGACTCCATAGCGTGGGACATTTGTGCCGCATCTCTTTGGTTACGCCTGCCGTTTTCAGTAGTTTCGCAGGACACATACCCATGACCAACTGAATGAACGTGAAGAACACGATGCCGGTGTACTTGCGCCGGAATATAATTTCCATTTGATCAAATGGTATTCCGTACGCATCGAGGTCAATCACGTCGAAGCGGGAAAGGTCTATGCCTTTCAACCATTTACGGTTATCGCCCTGGACGCATCCGGGCCGCTGCTCTGCGTCTATGCCCATGCGGTGGATGTCTTTCCTTCCGGTACGCGTCGCGACTTCTTCCCATGTCTTGCCGTAACCTCCAAAAGCATCCAGCACGATGAATGCACCTTTCGGCATATGGTCAATGCGAAGCTGAACCTTTGCATCTAGCAGGCTATTGTCAGTTCCCAGCATGGCATATCTCCACGTCTTGCCCTCTGACAACGCTTTCGATCCTTGGTAGCAACTCAAGCGCTTGATCGGCTGTCATTGATATCAATACGTGACAGCGGTGAATAGGACGCAGGTCTTCTTTTGCTTCTTCGGTCTGTTCTTCTTGGTCCAGCTCGTCATCCTCCGGCATTTCAATGCCTGCGGCAATCAACTCTTCAAGAGCGAATTCGTTTCCAAGAATATCAAGATCGTCCTCGCCTGCCTGCCTGTTGTCCAACAGGATGAACCTACGTTGCTTCTCAATCGGCCACCCCATCACCCGCTGAACCCATGACGCCGGGATTTCCTTCATGCCCAATTCTCGGCACGCGCGGAAGCGCATGTTGCCGCCCAGTATCACGCCCGCCTCGTTTACGATGATCGGACGCGCTGGCATGTATTCCGGGTTGTCGCGGACAGACTGGCACAGGGTGCGGAATCGTTCGTCGCGGATAAATCTCGGATTTTTCGGCAAGCCGTGATGGCCGTCGTTTAATTTCAGGTCCGATAACGCGATAAAGCCATCTGGATGGCCCTGTAGCGCGTTTTGCTTTTCCCCCGCCGTCCTTGTCCGGTTTGGCTTCTGTATCGCATTCTCGCGCATCCTGGCCACCTTCCTGCCGTGTTTGTTGGGTTGGTCTATCACAGTATCAATGTATTTTTCGCCAAT
>Ga0265293_10005740_pt1 | contig 20471 bp, 15 predicted proteins | sample Munlanlewell138R_FD_192505 | JGI IMG/M metagenome (GOLD analysis project Ga0265293, IMG submission 192505) | Leachate microbial communities from a municipal landfill in Southern Ontario, Canada - Leachate well 138R | ecosystem: Engineered > Solid waste > Landfill > Unclassified | place: Canada... | reverse complement strand
ATTTGATTCTATTTCGCTATAATCTGATTACATTTTATTTCACTTTACTCTTATCTGATTTATATTTCTAATTATCCTTTTCCTATATAACAAACAAACCAATATAAAAATATAGATTACTATAAAAAAGATTGTATATTTGTCGCATATTTCACAAAGGAAATAAAAATAAAACTTCACTCCTTTGATAGAATAAATTAAATAACTCTTGAAAATGAATAGACTAATTAAATCTTTTGGAATAGGTCTTATTGTTATTGGCTTATTATTTATCAACTAATTCTATTTAAAAGCCTAATATTAGGAATTAGAGAGTCTAACATAAAGGAAGATGAAATAATTCTTGATAATGAAATAGAAAAACTTGACTAATCTAAATACTCTACCATGAAAAAGATAGGTCTACTTTGTTTGTGCTTAGTTTTAAGCTTTGTAAGTGTTTCTCAAGAATTATTTCAACCTAAAAATCTAAAACAAGCTGTAAAGTTTTTAGATGAAAATAGCCCTCAATCACTCAAAGATAGTGTTATAAAAACAGATGATGATTTAATTGAAGAATTTTTTTATCTTGGTTCAAAGGAAATCACCAGAGATAAACATGTTTTTGAATGGACAGCGTATCCTTCCAAACTTAAGATGTATTTGAAAAAGAAAGGATTAAAATATTTTTATAAAGAAGTATTATTATCTTCATTTAAATACTATTTAATCAATGGAAAGTTAGATGAAAAGAAAATATTACTGCCTTATATTGAAAAATCTAAAAGGTATGCTTATGAAGATGAGAATAGAAAGACTTTAGATACTTTAAGTGGGGTGTATATTCCAAAAAATCTTGATGATTGCTTTAAACAACTTGGAAGTATATTAAATCAAATGACAATAAATGAAATTGAGGGAATAGATGTAGATGAATTAGCTAAGAGATTTCATTTTGGATTAGGAAGATGGATGAGAAATGTTTGGCAATTATGGAAAGGGAGTAGATTGTCTTATTATTTCAATAATATAGGGGTATATCACCCCGATGATATGTCAGGAATCATATTAACATCATACCAAAGACATTTAAAAGGAGAAGATATTAAACTTGAAGAACAAATTAAACATTATCAAGATTATTGGATTGAAATGAATAAAAAGGAAGAAGAAGAGAAGAAAGTTGAAGAGGATAGAAAAAATGAAGAGTTTAAAAGGAATAATAGTTTTAGATACTAAAGACATGTATAAATTTGATAAGAAATTAAATACTTGGGTTAAAAAAAACGAGTAATAAAGAAAGCAAAGAAAGGCAAAACTCTCTGGTTTGAATTTAAAATGTGGGAGCCAATAGGAGAATATTAATATATATGTACACCTCTGGATTGCTTCACCTTCTCCCTCGCAATGACGCAAAGCGTATCAAATTCTCACAATTACTAAAGCGTCTTTTTACGTCATTGCGAGGGCGAAGCCCGAAGCAATCCAGCAATTGTAATGATTTCTGTGTAATTTCTTGGTTTTAGGATAAAATCTTTGAGTACTTGTAATATTTCTAATAATTACCTCGTTATACTTGTTGTTATTTATATGAATTTATTTCTATGTATAAGAGAATCTTAGTTTTATTTGCCCTTTGCTTTGTGGTTTCTTCCGCTAAGGCTCAACAAGATGTGTTTGTATCTTATTCTTCTCTTAACCTTCGCTCTTCGGCAAAGGTTGCAGCTCTTGGAATGGATTTCTTACCATGGTATACTAACGATATAGGTGTGGGAATCACCAATCCTTCTATTTTAAATAAGGATATGGATAATCAATTTGCATTTGGTTTCACTGATTTATTCGCTGGGATTTGGCAGGGTAATCTTGCTGTTTCAAAGACTTTTAATCGCCTTGGTAGCTTTAGTTTTGGATTGAATTATATTGGTTATGGGGATTTTAAGCGAACACTTCCAAATGGTGATGAGATAGGGAATTTCTCTGCAAACGATTATATGTTTACAATAGGTTGGGCAAAAAAGCTTGAGGATAATTTGTTTATGGGTGTGAATATGAAACCAATAATTTCACAATACGATAGCTATTCCTCATTTGCAATTGCTTTCGACCTTGCAGCAACGTATATTTATGAGAAACAAGATTTGACAGCAACCTTAATGGCAAGGAATTTTGGAGCTCAAATTAAAACCTTTAATAATATCAAGGAAGAATTGCCTTTCGAGCTTCAATTAGGTCTTTCCAAAAAGCTTACTCATGCACCTTTCAGAGTTTTTCTTTTAGTAAATAATCTTAATAAATGGGATTTAAGGGAGAATGATCCTTTAAATCCAAGAGATAGGATAGATCCTTTCACTGGAGAGATAACAAGGGAGAATAGTTTTAAAGCATTCTTGGATAATGGTTTTAGACATCTTGAGTTTGGGTTAGACTTTCAACCCTCAAAGCTTTTTAATATAGCTCTTGGATATAGTTGGAAGCAATCGAGAGAAATGTATTTGAATGATGCTCTTTCTTTAGCAGGCTTTTCCTATGGATTTGGGATAAATATTAAGAAATTCAGCCTAAGTTTTGCAAGGAATGAATATCATAAGTTCGGTTCTCCAAATCACCTTACTTTGATTGTTAAGATCTAACAATCTTTCTTAGCGAGCGGTTCCTACAACTCCTGTTTCATGGTTTAATTCGCTTCCACGAAGTGAGTGAGGGATGCAGAATATCCCTATCATTAGAATAAATCCAAGCATAGCAATATAGCGAGAGTATTTCTTCTTAATAAAAGCTATTGAGATGATTAGCCCAATTAAAGCAATTAGGGTTTTATTATCAGTTAAGTCATAACCCAGAGGGAATCCACTCCAATATACTCCAAAAGCAAATTTCTGAACAATAGGACCAAAGATAAAACCTCCAATAACTAATAATGCAGTAGAGATTAAAAGGTATTTCTTGAATCTATCCTTTGAGACAAAGGTCATAATCAATCCATAATTAGCAAATAACATTGCTGCAAACATAAAAATTATATGAGGAATTAATGCCCAAGCAGGAACAGAATCTTTAAACCTTATAATAAGCGGCTCTTCTTTAAATAGAGTTTTATCATCTATTTGAATATAGTATTCTAATTTCCCAGCAGGTGGTTGTACAGGTAATGTGGCTATGTATTTCTTGTCTTTTTTATTGAATTTTATCTCAGTGAAATCATCAATGCTTGGATATTTTCTATAATATATATTAGCATCAACCTCTTTATCAATATTTAAAATTACCTCCTTATCAATATTCTCAGCAGAACGAGGGAATTTAAGCTTATATTCTGTATTATTTATATTAATCTTTTCTCTAAAAGGGTTTGTAGGACCTGTCATTCTTTGATAAACACTTGCAGAGAGAGTAAGTAAAACTGCAAGAAACCAATATATTGCTATCATGTATTTCTTCATAGTAAGTTTTTTTAGAAAATAAATTATTAATTAATTATAAATCAACTCTGAGATTGACAATTTCTTTATCTCTTAATACCTTAACATTGACAGAGGTGTCTTTTTTTAAATTAGATAACGCCTTCATATAGTCGTTAATATTCTCAATTTTTATAGAATCCATTTCCAAAATAATATCTCCATTCTTCATCCCGGCCTTATAAGCAGGTCTATCCTTAATAATTAAATCTGCCTTTAAACCCTTATCAGTACTTCCCGTAACGTCGGGCATTAATCCTAAAGTTACTTTAAAGCTTTGCATAGTAGGGGCGGAGCTTGGAGCGGTTTCTTGGAAAATAAGTTTATCGTTATTCGCAATATCTTCGACTAAGTCATATACAAAATCAGAAATCAACTCTATTCCTTTATAATTTATGTTTTCAGCATTATCTAAAGGGGTGTGATAGGTGTGGTCAGCACCTGTGGTAAAGTAAAAAACAGGGATATTTTTCCCATAGAAAGGAGCATGGTCGGAAGGTCCATGACCATTAGGAGATAGGCTTGGTTTAAGCCCATGTTTTGAAGAATGCTTTAGGATTAACTCTTCACTTTTTGTTGAGGTTTTGCTACCTCCAGCAGTTATTGCATTGTTTTTAAGATTTCCAACCATATCGAAATTAATCATTGCATTAACCTTGCTAAGGTCTATTAATGGATTTTCTACAAAGGCTTTTGAACCAACAAGTCCTTTTTCCTCAGCTGCAAAACCAATAAATATTAATGTTCTTTTGGTAGGTTTATTTGAAAACTTCTTAGCTAAATCAATCATTAGCCCAACTCCAGAGGCGTTATCATTAGCTCCATAGTGGATTGCCTCTTCCTGAACTCTTGAGCCAGACATCCTTCCTCCAAAGCCAAGGTGGTCGTGATGAGCTCCAATTATAACATATTCATTCTTTAAATCCTTATCATTGCCAGGGATGATACCAATAATATTCCTTGAATAGTATGTTTGAATCTCTGCACTTGGGTTCTTGCCCCTCCAATCCCTATTATTAAAAGAAATCACTTGAAAATATGAGTCATTAAACTTTCTTAAGCCAATAGATTCAAAGCTCTCAGAAATTAAATCACAGGTCAAACTATCTCCTTTAGTGTTAGGTGCTCTCCCTTCGAACTCTTCGGAGGCAAGGCTTCGGATTATTGTTTCTAAATCAACCTCTTTCTCTTTGTTCTGTGCCAAAGAAATTAAGGGCAGTATAAATAATATAAGATAAAATATAATTTGCCTCATAATTCAAATTTCTTAGTAAATAAATATTGAGATTAATCTTCTTTAGGTTGGATTATCTTTCCCCAATTCCTTTTCACAGGAATCTTATTGATTATCTTAATCTCCTCAATTGCGTATCTTCCGTTAGGATGAATGCCAATAACATCAATAATTCCGTCATGTTTCTTTAAGACTATGCTGCTTCTTGAGAAATTATTCTTTTTCTTCCACTCATGAGTAAAGCTTTCTTGGAATGTCTTTGGTTGGTAGTTAGGGCAATCCCAAATATGTACCCTTATTTGGAATAATTCTTTCCAGCGATTGCCAGAATAAGACCAAACTCTAAATACATTGAAATTAGAATAGTCGCGATTAACACTCATAAATGAAATCTCGTCTCCTCCATCTCCATCCAAATCCCCCTCATTAATAAGGAAAAACACTCCTAAATCTCCGCTTAGTTGTAGTGGGGTTATCTCATCATTATCTGAAAAAAGTTTTGTTGCGGATTCGTAAAGCATTTCCTCAAATCCGTCTCCATCCCAATCTCCTCTAATTGCAAAGCGAGTGTTTTCATTTTTATTCCATCTCCAAGAGGCAGGGTCAAGGTCGGTTTTTACAACGTCTGTCCAAGGTTTAATCTTTATTTCCTCTTCTTCTTGAGCTATAAGGGCTTTTGAGCTAAAGAGAATTAAGCCAATAGTAACGATTAATAAAATTCTTTTTTTCATAGTCTTTGTATATAAATTATATGACTTCTTCGTAACGAAGATTATTTATAATATAGTTTTGTCTCTCTGGTGTATTATCTCCCATAAAGAAAGATAGTACATCTTTTATGCCAGAGTCTTTATTTAATAATACTGGATCTAATCTAATATCCTTTCCAATAAAATGCCTAAACTCATCAGGGGATATTTCTCCCAATCCCTTGAAGCGAGTAATCTCAGGATTAGCTCCAAGGCTTTTCATCGCCTCTTGACGCTCTTCTTCACTATAACAATAAATTGTTTTTTGCTTGTTTCTTACTCTAAATAAAGGTGTTTGCAGAATATAAACATGACCAGCTCTAACCAGCTCTGGGAAGAACTGAAGGAAAAAAGTCATAAGTAACATCCTAATATGCATCCCGTCAACATCAGCATCTGTTGCAATAACAATATTATTATATCTTAGATTTTCAATATCCTCTTCAATATTTAAAGCACTTTGAAGAAGGTTGAATTCTTCATTCCTATAAACAAACTCTTTCTTTTCTCCATAAGAATTCATAGGTTTACCCCTTAAGGAGAATACTGCTTGAGTGTTTACATCCCTACTTTTAGTAATTGAACCAGAAGCTGAATCCCCTTCAGTAATAAATAAGGTAGTATCTAATCTTCTTTCATCTTTGGAATTATAGTGAACTCTGCAATCTCTTAGCTTTTTATTATGAAGAGAAATTTTCTTAGCACTCTCTCTTGCTACCTTTTTGATATTAGCAATATCTTTTCTCTCCTTTTCGCTTTGAACTATTTTCTTTAAAAGATTTTCAGCAGTTTCGCTATTTATATGTAGATAATTATCTAAGTTTTTCTTTACAATATCATTAATAAATAGCCTTACAGTCTGTCCTTTACCATTAGGTTCCATATTGATTGAGCCTAACTTAGTCTTTGTTTGAGATTCAAAAACTGGCTCTTGTATTCTAAGGCTTATTGCACAGATTATTCCACTTCTAATATCCGATGGTTCGTAATCCTTCTTGTAAAACTCTCTACAAACCTTAACAATAGCTTCGCGAAAAGCTTGTTGGTGGGTTCCCCCTTGTGAAGTATGCTGTCCATTTACAAAGGAGTAATATTCCTCCCCAAAGGCTTTTTCGGAATGGGTAAAGGCAAATTCAAAATTTTCCTCTCTAATATGGATAATAGGATAAACAATCTCTGAATCAATATTATTATCAAGCAAATCGTAGAGCCCGTTCTTTGACTGATATTTCTTTCCATTATAAATCAAGCTTAAACCCCTGTTCAAATAGGCATAGTTCCATATCATTTTATCGATATACTCATTGATAAAAGAGTATGAACCAAAGATTTTCTTATCTGGAATAAACTCAATTATAGTACCCTCTTCTAAGGTAGTGTCTTCAATTTTATGTTCAAGGAATAAATCTCCATTTTTAAATTCTGCAATCTTGGTCTTACCTTTTCTTATTGCCTGAACCCTAAAATACTCGCTTAATGCATTTACTGCTTTAGAACCAACCCCATTCATCCCTACAGATTTCTGAAAAACATTCGAATCGTATTTAGCTCCTGTGTTTATTTTAGAAACACAATCCACAACAGTTCCAAGAGGAATACCTCTTCCGAAGTCTCTTATTCTAACTTTATTTGTTTCGAAATCAATCCCAATTTCAATGTTTCTTCCAAAGCCCATAGCAAATTCATCTATGGAATTATCAATAATTTCTTTGATTAGGATGTAAATACCATCATCTGCCGATGCTCCATCTCCAAGCTTCCCAATATACATTCCGGGACGAAGACGTATATGTTCATTCCACTCAAGCGATTTAATACTATCCTCGTTATAATTGGCTCTATTTATTTCTTCTTCTATAGTCATAGAATGCAAAAATACAAAAATCTTTGTTTAGTACTTACAAAATGTTTAAATTTGCTGTCGATTATTTCAATTAAATTCAATTCTAATGAAAAGAGCTATCCTATTTTTATTCGCATTAATTCTTAGTTATGGGCTTTGGGCAAGCATTTCCCAATACCCTGCTCCTAACAATTTAAGTACAACAAATATTGATTACAACGAGGCTACGCTTAGGTGGTCTAATAATCCAAATGCATACTTATGGATAGTTGAGTATAATATTTCTCAAAACCCTTATCCTAATCATTCAATAGTAAGTAACGATTCTCTAAGACTAAATTTTCTTGTTTCGGGAATGACTTATAATTGGAGAGTTGCCATGATTGATATTTACGGAGATACAACTCTTTGGTCTGATTTTATGACTTTCAAAACCCAACAACCTATATCTATTTGTTCAGGTATAAGCCAATTACAGATTGAAAATATGACAAGTAACGGGATAAATGTTCAATGGGTAGGGGATAGCACAACAAGCCAATGGGAGGTAGTTTATGGTTCTCTTGGTTCAGACCCAAATATTGAGGGTATTAGTGCAATCACTTCAAATTATAATTATTTAATCCCTAATCTAAGCCCTGGATATTGGTATCAAATAGCAGTAAGAAGTGTTTGTCAGGGATATAACAGTCCTTGGAGTTTTATAAATACAAAGTTTATCCCTAATCAAAACTATATACTTCCTGTTCAGGAAAGCTTTGAAGATATTGCTCAAATGGCAAATTTTGGTTTTATTAATGGGAGTATTAATCCTTGGCTAATTGGCTCTTCTTATAATTCAACTCTTGAGGGTGAAAATTCTCTCTATGTTTCTACTACCTCAGGTATTACTAATCAATACTACCCTAATGAATCCGCAATTAATTACTCTTATATAGATGTGTTTATCCCAAGCTATGCAACAAGTTTTTATTTAGATTTTAAATGGAAATGTAAGGGAGAAGGTGTGAATGATGGATTAAAAGTATTTCTTAGCGACCCTAATGCAACCTTGGATATTAACCAATTGCCTCCCGCTAATCAAATTGGACAAACAATTTATAATGGGAATGACTCGGTTTGGAATTTTGAACATATAGATATACCAGCACAATTTGTAGGACAGGTAAGAAGATTAGTATTTGCTTGGGTGAATAATGCCTCACTTGGGGGAGAAAGCTCAGCGATTGTGGATGATATTTATATTACTGCTCGATATTGTGCTACCCCAACAAATCTTAGTGTAGGTTATATTAGCTATTCTTCAGCGGAGTTAGATTGGGATTTTGCTTATGGTCAAAGTTTATTTAATCTTCAATATAAGAAAATTGGTCAAAGCGATTGGACACAGATTAATTCTGTTTCTCCTTTGCATATGCTTACAAATTTGGATGATAATACGGATTACCTATTTCGTATACAAGCAGATTGTCTTACAGAAAATAGTTTTTGGTCAGAACCGGATACTTTTAAGACAAATCTCCTATGTCTTCCTCCTCAGTTTATCGCCGCTAATCTAATTTCCGATACAGGAGCTGTTATTAATTGGGATTTAGGAACTAATAATAGTAGCTGGATATTTGAATACGCATTAGATAATACTTCTAATCCAAACTTTACAAGGAAGAAATTATTCAATAATACTGATACTCTTAGTGGACTTACTCCTAATTCGGATTATCTTGTAAGGATTAAGTCTATTTCCCTTCAAGGAGACACTTCTCAATACTCAAGCTTGTTTAAATTCAAAACTCTTTGTACTCCAATAAACCAATACCCTTATACTGATTTCTCTGACTCTATATATTGGAATAGCGATACTAATTTCTATAATATACCTCAGTGTTGGAGAATTGCCTCAGATACTAATTTACTATCTCCTTACTTCGATTTTTCCTTGCTTTCTTATCCTGAGATAAGTTTGGATTATAGCTTTATCGATACTAATCTTACTCTATCCAAAGCTTATTTATTAGCTTCTATGGATGGAGTTAATTATTTTGTGATTTCACAAATCAATCAATCAATTGTTTCTTCAGGTAATTTTAAAATAGAAGTTCCTGAGCTTGCAGGACTTTCTTGGGTAAGGTTCTCAATAGCCTTTACTCAATTAAATAATTCTTGGATAAAATTTGGAGCAAAGAATTTCCAAATAAAAGATATTTGCAAAACTCCAGAGGATGTCTCTATTACTGATTTAACTCATAATTCAGTAATATTCGAATGGACAGGCTATCCTAATAACTCATCATGGGAATATGTTCTAACTAATCTTTCTAATAATGATTCTACAACACAAATCATCAATACTCATCCACTTCATATACCAGGTTTATTGCCAAATACGAACTATAGATTTAAAATTCGCTCATTATGTGGCGTTGGCTATGATACTCCTACATGGAAAATAATTGATTTTAAAACCAATACCGTTTCCACTCAATGTCCAATCCCTGTTAATTTCAAAGGTCAATATATATTAAATCCAGAGAACTCCGAGCATTCAATTCTTCTTTCATGGGATAACTCCACTCATAACCAATGGATATTAGAATATAAACTAAGACATGCAATCCAATGGCAAAGCGAGAAGATATATGGCACAAACCAATATGCATTGCGTAACCTTCCACTTGGACAAGAATATATGTTTAGATTAAGAACACTATGCTCCGATACTGATTCAAGCTCATGGACAGATACAAAGATAGTAGTAGTAGGACAAAGCTCAATTGAGGATATAGATATATTAAATACAATAAGCATATATCCAAATCCAGCAGATAAGTACATTATAATAGATAATCCAAGTGGTCATAAATTAGAAACCATTCAGCTAATAAATAATAGTGGACAAGTACTAAAAACATGGAATGAAATTCCAAAACAAATAGATATTAGCTCTTACCCACAAGGCAATTACTATACAAACCTAAAAACCCAATCGAACACCAAAACATTTAAACTGATAATAACAAGATAAGACAAAAATTATTTTCCATATGAATAAATCAAGGTTTCATATATTGTTATTACTCTTATTTGTTTCAGTAAATTCTAATTCTCAAATAATAAAGAATGATGCTAAGCTATTTAAAGAGAAGATAATTTTTATAGATACTATAACTATTGAAAATCCAATCATTATAAAATATGAGTTTACTAAAAGATACAAAGGATTGTACTTCTGGAAAAAATACAATAATCGTTTGTTTTTTATATCCTCAGAAGCTTATTATCTAAGATTGACAAACAAAGATTTTACTATAGATAGCTTAAATTTCTCAGATATTTGCTATTCTTATCTTTCGATAGTGAGTTATTTTCAATCAGCCCCAAAAGAAATAAAAAATGATTACTTATATTCTTCCATATATAATATATTTCAAAGAGATTATACTTGGGATAAAAGAGCAATTCAACATTTTAATCGAGAATATTTAATAACTAATAATAAAGGATTATCATATTCAAAATTAAAGACTAATCGATTTGCCATATTCTTAATAAGACAAGATTATTTTTCTGGAATAAATAGAGATGTTAATACGTATTACAGAGTCGCAATACCAATAGAACTTGGAGATAAAGAACCTGCTGTTTTTGGAGGCGTCAATCCATTAATTGATTAATACATTGATATTGAAAATTAAATAAAGATGAATATTAGATTGTTGATTTGTTTTCTGATTTTTATTAATGTGAGTGCAAATGCACAAAAGAGCATTAAAAATGAAAAATATATTTCAAACTCATATTTAGAGACTATAGGTGCAAATAAAGATTTAAAAGTCGATATCTTCATTAAAGAATTGGTTACTAAAGAGAAATATATAAATCAAGAATATGGAATATTTGAAGTGTTTTCATTGATAACAGGTACTTCAAGGTATATTGTATTGATTGAAGAAGGGAGACCAAGGTTTATAAACATAACAAATTATCAATATGCTTTATTTGAGGTGGATTCCTATTTTAAAAGAAATACCCAAATAAAAGAAGAGGTAATTAAATTATACTTGGATGAGATAGATGATATTTTTGCTTTCAATGAAGTTATTTATTCCTCTCACGGAGAAATTATTTTAGATTCTTCTTTTTATATTGAGGATTATGCTAATGTAAAATGTTTTAAAGATAAAAATTTTAGAGGTTGTTTTTATTTCCATTATGATGGAAACTACCATTCATCTATTAATGAGAATCTATATTCTGCCGATTCTAATAATTTGAATAATCATAGTATATACTTTGAACAAGATTCATCATTTTATCCTTATTTTAAGAAAGTAAAAATACACTACGATACAATTTTATATGCAAATCAAATTAGTTGCATGTCTAATAAATGTAATGTTTTTAATGCTAGAATAACAAAAGATAAATGGAGAGTTATGTTGCATTATCCTAAAAAATCTAAAGGTTATTATGAGTTTAATATTTCTAAATCAGAACAAGACTTAATCAATTATGCAGTTAGTTTGATGGAAAATATTACTCCTTTCGTTTATCATAGGGATAAGGATTTTAACAAAGTTGATGCTGATTATTTTGTATTTTTGAAAATATTATCCTCTAATGAGTCAAGAGAATATTTTGCAGCTATGGAGAATAAAGACATAAATGTAAATTTTGATTTTATTTCAGAAGTAATACAAACCATAGTTGTTAATCATATAAAACCAAGAAATAAATTATCAGAAAATTCCGAGAATTTAAAAGATAAAGGGTTTGAGAAATATGAATTATACTTTACAACAACATTGCCTCCACCACCAATCCCAGATTAGATAAAAACACATACACTTTTTTCTCTGATAACCTTAAACTCCTTATCTATATTCTGACAAATTGTAATTTGATTCTACGAAAATAGAATTTGATTCTACGGAAATGTAATTTGATTCTATTTTTCTGTAATTTGATTCTATTTAAACTCTATCGTATTGTCTCTGCTATTGGGTGTTTTTTGTGAGTTTTATTATTGTGTTTAGCATTTTTTCGGTTTTAGCTGCTCCCTCGCCTAAGATAAATCCTATTTGTTGTACTTGGCGGAGATTCTCATCTATGATTTCAGTTACTCTGTTGATGATTTCCTCTGGTTTGGTTTCTTTGTCGTAGAGGTTTCGGAACAATACACAGATGCTCTTTCTCGGGATTAAGGAGAATATGGTTGTGTTTAGTAGCCTTTCTCCAAATTCACAATCTCTATTGATTATATTTTCGCTCCCCTTTAGTATAAAATCGATTTGAGAAGATATATTCTTAGGTACGAGCGATACTATGCTTGCTCCAACAAGTCCAGGGATAATCTCATTTATTTCCTTAGCCTCATCACCAAGTATTTCTATAAACTGATGGTTAGATTCAAGAATTTTTAAGTTTGAGTCTACAATTGCTACTCCTATGTTGAGGTTTTGAACAAATATGGAAAGCGCTTTGGAAAGTTCGTAATTATTAGTTATTTGTGTGTTTATATTTTCTTTTAATTCTTGATTCTCATTAAATGATTTTTCAAGTTTTTTATTTGTTTCGTTGAGTTTACTGATAAATGTTCTGTTGCCGCTTTGGGTGTGAGTAAAACACATATCGGGCGATGCTATGCCTTGTGCTATTGCCTCGGCAAGTTCATAGCAAGATTCGTAACCGCAAGAGCGGCAGTCGATATGGCGACCTGATTTCTCCTTTCCTAATTCTTTAAAAGCTGCTTCTATCTTATCCTCTGTTGGGTGTTCGAGGTTTTGGTATTTAGATTCAAAGGTGGTTTGTAAATCTAAGTTAAACTTGTGCTTTTCTATATTTTCCTCCCAATTCGAACGATTTAATTTGGATGTCCTCTTTATTGCGTAGTTTGTTACGAGATTATGACGAATGAATTTCTGCCCATTTATCGAAGAGCCAGGTCCTACAATACATCCTTTACAGAAATAAAGATTGAAGTTTTTATTGAATCGATTCCCATGTTCTTCAAATTGTTTTATTGCATCTGTTGCATCTGTCTTTCCTTGTGCTGTAATAAATTCACTCTCCATAAGTGCGGTTGAAAGGTTGCATGCTTCAACATAACCCTCTGGGATTGGGTATAGTGAGCCTTTGTTCCCTAAAGGTGGGTCAAATTCAGAAAATTCGACGTTCTCTTCTTTTATATGAAATTCTCTAAATAACTTTCTTAATTCTCTAAATGAAAGTACTGCATCAATTTTGGCAGTATTCTCATGTCGGTTCAAATCCTTCTTTGCCCCATAACATGGTGATATATTTACAATTTTGAGTTCTTTCCCATAAATTTCTCTTAGAGCAGTTGCAGTTGCAGAAGCTGGTGTAACAGTTTTTGTAAGGTTGTTAATTAAATCTGGGTGGTATTTTTCAACATAGAGGTTCATAACTGGGCAATGTGAAGTAAGGTAATACTTGCCTGTTTTTTTGTTTATAACTCTTGCCTGATGATTAGCTATTAAATCTACTCCAAAAGCTACCTCTGTAACATAATCAAAGCCTATTTGACGAATCATCTGGACAAATTTCCTATAGTCGGTTATATCTTCAAATTCTCCAGCAATTGAAGGGTCGCATATTGCAGCTACTTTATATTCCGATTTTATCAATTCCTTAACTGTCTCACGTGCATCGAAAATACTAATTGCATTAAAAGTACATGCTTTAATACAATTACCGCAACCTATACATCTATCGGAATTTATCTCTGGAATAGTCTCTCCAGTTCTAACGTGTATTGCTTTAACAGGACAATTCCTTACGCATGAATAACAAAGGGTACATTTATTGCTGTCTAATGAGAAAATACTGCAACTCATAATTGAAAAAGTGTGTAAATTAGAGTTCAAAACTATAAATAATTTGACTCTCTGCCAAGTAAAAAATACGATTTATAGTTTTTTTTGAATTAAATGCTTGACAAAACAGATTTTTATGCTTAATTTTGCAGATGAAATTAATGCGAGTTATATGCACTTAGTTAGGAAATTTAGTATAGTAGTCTTATTCTTAATGGGCTTAGTTTATAGTCCATCTTTCTCTTATGAGAAAAAGATAAGTGCTACCCTAAAGTTCGAGTCAGGGCTAAATATTGCAAAAGATAATATATCCGATTTTTGTAAATCCAAGATAGTTAATCGCACAAAGAAATCTAAATCCGATTTGGATTTGATTTTCTCCGAACATAGATTTGTTTTCTACAAGCTAAGCACTCCTGTTAATTATCAAGAGGCTTATTATACGCTTGAGAATTGTTTTACGCACCTAAATTATTTCCAAAAGAATTGGCATCTTAGCTATTTTGCTAAAGATATCCACCAATTGCAGGTATTATTGATTTGATGATCTTGTTCTCTTGCTTATCATTATTCAGGAAAAGATAAGTAAAGGGAAAACCATGCCTGTCAGACTCTAAGATTCATTGTTTTAACACTTCATTATAAATCAAGTTGACAGGAATATTGTATTTGGGACAAATTTTTTCTTTTGAACATCATTTGTTTGACACATTTGTTATTATTATACGAAGCTGCTAATTAATTAGCAGCTTTTTTTGTATTTATAAATTCTCCGAAAATCAAGTTGTTATAATAATTATGATAAAAAATATGATAAAGAATTTGTATATGTAAATATTTATTAGTAATATTGAACCCTGAAAAGTCAATAATTATTAGATTTTCAGTTTAATTGTAAAACTAGTAATATCAATATATAAATACTAATCTTAGCTTAAGTTTTACTGAGCTATAAAACAGTTTAACAATGAACAAAATCGAAGAAATGGAATGTCTTAGCACGATAGATGCCGAGCATTTCGAGAAAATTTCTAATGTTATTGATTTGTATCAAGCCAAATCATCCAATCTTATTCAAATCCTCCATGCTTCTCAGCAAATCTGTGGCTATCTTCCATTGGAGGTTCAAGAGTTTATCGCCAAACAAATGCATATACCTCTGAGTGAAGTTTCGGGTGTTGTGAGTTTTTATTCCTTCTTTTCCACAACCCCAAGAGGTGAGAATACAATACTTGTTTGTATGGGAACAGCATGTTATGTTAGAGGAGGGAAGAAATTAATAGAAGAACTTCAAAAACAATTAGAAATTAATATTGGAGAAACAACTACTGATGGTAAATTCACTCTTGAGATTGCTCGATGTATTGGAGCTTGCGGTTTAGCTCCAGCAATGATGATAAACAAAGAGGTTTATAAGTCAGTTTCTCCAAGTAAATTAAGTTCTATTTTAGCTAAATATAAATAAGAAAGGAGATTATATGAAAAAAATTACAAACTTTCAAGAATTGCTGGATATTAAACAGGAATATATAGATAAGCAAAGTAAATATGAATTTAATGTTTTAGTATGTGGAGGAGGAGGTTGCGTTTCCTCTAACTGTCATGAGGTAAGCCTTGCATTAAAAACTCAAATTATTCTTAAAGGGTTAGAAGAAAAGATAAATGTTATCCAAACTGGTTGTATGGGTATTTGTGCAGTTGGACCAGTAATACTTATTCTTCCTCAGCGAATATTTTATACTGAATTAAATCCAGAAAAAGCAATAGATATTGTAGATAGGCACTTAATTAAGAATGAAATTTGCACTGAATACACATTTTTTGATAATGCTTTTCAAAAAAGAGTTCCATGTATTGACGATATAGAGTTTTTCAAGGCTCAAACCAAGTTAGTATTGGACAATTGTGGAGAGATAGAATATGATAATGTTGATTCATATATATCAAGAGATGGTTATCAGGCAGCTTTTAATGCAATAAAAGGAAATAATCCAGAGACTGTAATCAAAGAAGTTGAAGAATCAGGATTAAGAGGTAGAGGAGGAGCAGGATTCCTAACAGGAGTCAAGCTTAGAAGTGGTTTTATGCAAGAGAGCAAAGAAAAATATATGGTATGCAATGCTGATGAGGGAGACCCGGGAGCATTTATGGATAGAAGCATAATTGAGGGAGACCCACATTCGGTTATCGAAGGTATGCTATTAAGTGCATTTGCAATAGGAGCTCAAAAAGGATATGTTTATATTAGAGCAGAATATCCAATTGCTATTGAAAGACTTGAGAGAGCAATAGCTCAGGCAAGAGAATATGGATTCTTGGGAGAAAATATTTTTGGAAGTGATTTTAGTTTCGAATTGGATTATAGAATAGGAGCTGGAGCCTTTGTTTGTGGAGAAGAAACAGCATTATTAGCATCAATCGAAGGAAAGAGAGGTGAGCCAAAGCAAAAACCTCCATTCCCTTTCCAGAAAGGCTTATTTGATTGCCCTACAATTATTAATAATGTTGAAACGCTTGCAAATATTCCTAAGATTATTAGAAAAGGAAGTAAGTGGTATTCTGGCTATGGATTGCCTCATGCTACTGGTACTAAGGTTTTCGCTCTTGCAGGAGATGTTGTAAATACAGGAATTATTGAAGTCCCAATAGGGACGACTATTGGAGATATAATATATAAGATAGGAGGAGGAATCCCAAATAAAAAACAATTTAAAGCAGCTCAGATAGGAGGCCCTTCAGGAGGTTGTGTTACTAAGGACAATCTTAATGTGCCTGCTGATTATGATTCCTTGAATAAGATTGGAGCAATTATGGGCTCAGGAGGTCTTATTGTAATGAATGAGGATACTTGTATGGTCGATACTGCAAGATTCTTTATGGATTTTATCCGAGATGAAAGTTGTGGAAAATGTTTAGCTTGCAGAGTAGGCACAAAGAGAATGTTGGAAATTCTTGAGAGAATAACTGATGGTAAAGGAGAAGAAGGAGATATTGAACTTTTGGAAGAGATTGGGGAAACAATTAAGCTAACTGCTATGTGTGGACTTGGTCAAACTGCTCCAAATCCTATTCTTTCAACTATTAGATTTTTTAGAGAAGAATATAAGGAGCATATTGAAGATAAATACTGTAGAGCTGGAGTTTGTGCTTCAATGTTTACATCCCCTTGTGAAAACACTTGCCCTGCAGGAATTAATATTTCAGGATATGTGTCATTGATAGCCTCAGGCAGATTGCAAGATGCATATAACCTAATTATGCAGGAAAATCCTTTCCCTGCTGTTTGTGGTAGAATATGCACCAGACCATGTGAAAGTAAATGTCGTAGAGGAACTGTTGACGAAGCCGTAGCAATTAGAGAATTAAAACGTTTTGTATCTGACTATGCATTTAAAAACGAATTACCATGGAAGATACAGATGACTTTCCCAAGAAAAAAGGACAAGAGAATTGCAATTATCGGAGCTGGAGCCTCAGGTCTTACTTGTGCTTACTACTTAGTTAATATAGGTTATGAGGTTGATGTCTTTGAATCCGAATCAAAAGCTGGAGGAGTTCTTGCCTATGGTATTCCTGAATATCGTCTACCAAAGGCAATACTTGGACATGAGATTTCCTTAATTGAACAATCTGGAGTAAAGATTCATTTAAATACAGAAATTGGCAAGGATATTTCTTTTAAACAATTAAGAGAAGATTATCAAGCTATCTATGTTGCAACAGGTACTCAGTTCCCTCAGAAAATTAATATTGAAGGAGAGGAATTAGAAGGCGTTATTCATGGAATTAATTTCTTAAAGCGTATTCATCATGACCCTGATTTTAAACTCTCCGGAGTTGTAGCTGTAATTGGTGGTGGTAATACTGCGATAGATTCTGCAAGAACTGCTCTTAGAATTGGAGCCTCAAAGGTAATTGTACTCTATAGAAGGACTATTGATCAAATGCCTGCCTATCATGAAGAAATAATTGAGGCACAAGAAGAGGGTATTGAAATTATGGAATTAGTTTCACCTCTAAGATTTATAGGTGATAATAAAGTAAAGGAAGTTGAGTGTGTTAAGATGCAAATTGTGAATTTCGATTCCTCAGGAAGAAGAAAATCAGTAGAGATTCTTAATAGTAATTTCAAAATCAAGGTTGATTATGTAATCCCTGCTGTAAGTCAATATGCCGATTTACCATTTATTGGAAAGAACGAAATAACTCAAACAAAATGGGGAACCTTTGTAATTGACAATAAAACAATGATGACTACTATGCCAGGAGTCTTTGCAGGTGGTGATATTGTTAGAGGTCCTGAGGATGTTATTAATGCTATTGCAGATGGAAAGAAGGCTGCAATAAATATTGATTTATACCTTGGAGGGAATGGCATCTTGAATAAGGGTGAGAAAATAGAAATCCCTGTTGTTTATGATAATGATGAAATTGTCGCTCATAATCAATTTGAGAAGGAAGTTTTAGACCCAGAAACTCGAAAGAATAGTTTCGATGAGGTAGTAATAGGTTTTCATAAATTAAATGCAATTGCAGAATCAATGCGTTGCCTACATTGCGAAAGGAGATAATTATTATGATTAATTTAATGATAAATAATAAGAGCATTAGTGTGCCAAAGGGTAGTACTATACTCGATGCAGCAAAGCAGAACGGTATTTTAATACCTAATCTTTGCTATTTAGAAAACATACATAAAATAGGTTCATGTAGAATTTGTTCCGTTGAAGTTCAAGGAGCTAAAACACTTATGGCAGCATGTATGACAGAGGTCAAGGAGGGAATGGTTGTAAATACAAAAAGCGATAAGGTTATTAAAGCAAGAAAGGTATTATATGAGTTAATGCTTTCAGACCATTCAAAAGAGTGTTTGTCTTGTAATCGAAACCTTAACTGCGAATTGCAAAAGCTTGGAGATACATTGGGAGTAGAGGAAAACAGATTTAAAACAAGCTCTGCTCGTCACCATTTAGATATTTCTCCATCAATTACAAGAGATTTATCAAAATGTATTCTTTGTAGAAGATGCGTAACAGTTTGCAATGAAATTCAGGGTGTCGGCATATTAAATGCTCAAAACAGAGGTTTTGATACAGTTATTTCTCCTTCTTTAGAACTGCCACTTAATTCTGTAAAATGTGCATATTGTGGACAATGTACTGTTGTATGTCCTGTAGGAGCTTTAAAGGAAACCGATTCAACTCAAAGAGTATGGCAGGCAATTAATGATCCTAACATAAGGGTTGTTATTCAAGCTGCTCCTGCCGTGAGAGTAGCATTAGGAGAATTGTTTGACTATCCCGTAGGAACCTCAGTTACGGGCAAAATGGCAGCAGCTATGAGGGCTCTTGGGGTTGATGATGTATTCGATACCGATTGGGCTGCAGATTTAACTATAATGGAAGAAGGTACTGAGTTTTTAAACAGAGTAATTAATGTCTTGGAAGGTAAGCCTGCTGTATTACCAATGATTACAAGCTGTTCTCCAGGGTGGATAAAGTATTTGGAAACTCATTATCCTGAGCTTATCCCTAATCTTTCTACTTGTAAATCTCCTCATATGATGCTTGGTGCTCTTGCTAAATCATATTATGCAGAATTAAAGGGAATAGATGCTAAGAAAATGTTCGTAGTTTCTGTTATGCCTTGTACTGCCAAGAAATATGAATGTACAAGGGAGGAAATGATGAATGACGGAATGTATAATGTGGATGCTGTGATTACAACAAGGGAATTAGGCACTATGATTAAGCAGGCAGGAATTGACTTTAGAAACCTTAAGGACGAGAAATTCGATGACCCTATGGGCTATTCTACTGGAGCTGCTGATATTTTTGGTTTAACAGGTGGAGTTATGGAAGCTGCACTTCGTACTGTTTATGCAATACTAATGGGTAAGAATCTTCCTTTCGAAAATCTCCACGTAACTCCTATAGTTGGTTTGGAAAAGGTTAAGCATGCAAGCATTAAACTCGAAGGGGTTTTGCCTAAGTACAAACAATTCGAGGGTCTTGAAGTAAAGGTTGCTGTTACAAGTGGTCTTGCCGGAGCTAAAGAGCTTATGGATCAAATCAAGGCAGGAGTTTCTCCTTATCATTTTATTGAAGTAATGGGCTGTGTTGGAGGATGTATTACTGGTGGAGGTCAGCCAAGAAGCGATGATGTTAATGTTAGAGAAAAGAGAATGTCAATTCTTTACACTGAAGATGAAACCAAGCATTTAAGACAATCGCACGAGAATCCATCAATAGAAAAATTCTATGAAATTTGGGGAGCTCCTAATTGTCATAAAAGCCATGAATATCTTCATACCCACTATAAGGATAGGAGTGATTTGAAATAAAAACTCATTATAAAGACCCCTCAGCCTTA
>Ga0265293_10005739_pt1 | contig 20472 bp, 20 predicted proteins | sample Munlanlewell138R_FD_192505 | JGI IMG/M metagenome (GOLD analysis project Ga0265293, IMG submission 192505) | Leachate microbial communities from a municipal landfill in Southern Ontario, Canada - Leachate well 138R | ecosystem: Engineered > Solid waste > Landfill > Unclassified | place: Canada... | reverse complement strand
GGTTCTGCACTAGGCGGCGCGCCTCGCCGTTCGAGGCGGTCAGGCCCGCCAGCGTAGCCAGGCGTGCCACGGGCACGCCGCCGTCCTGCATGTCCGTAGCTGCCACCGCGTACTCGGGCATCTGGTCAGGTATTGCGCCCTTGGCGATCTCGTCGTAGCGACTCTCGGCGGCGGGCACGGCGGCCGCGCCGTGGTAGATGCTGGTCAGTTCCCGCGCGAAGGTGCGGTGGGCGCCCACCGGGTCGGTGGCCAACTGCTCTTGCAGCGGCGCCAGCTCGAGCGCTGTGCCCAGCTCCGCGTAAGTCATGAGCAGTTCGTCGCCGACCTGCATGGCCTTCTTGAACATCTCCGCTGGCGGTTCAGAGATGCCGATGTAGTTCCCGAGCGACTTCGACATCTTCTCCACCCCGTCGAGACCCACCAGCAGCGGCGTGGTCATCGCCACTTGCGGCTCCTGACCGTAAGCGCGCTGCACGTCGCGCCCAACCAGCAGGTTGAAGAGCTGATCGGTGCCGCCCAGCTCCACGTCAGCGCGGATAGCCACGGAGTCGTACGCCTGGCTGAGGGGGTAGAGGAACTCGTGCACGGAGATGGGCACGCCGCTCTGGTAGCGCTTCGTGAAGTCGTCGCGCTCCAGCATGCGCGCCACCGTGTACGTGGAGGCCAGCCGGATCATCGCCTCGAAACCTATTTCGTCGAGCCACTCGGAGTTGTGCCTTATCTCGAGCCGCTCCTCGCTCTGGTCGAGGATCTTGGTGGCCTGCGCCAGGTAGGTCTCGCCGTTACGGCGCGTCTCGGCCAGCGTGAGCACTGGCCGGGTCTTGGAACGGCCGGACGGATCGCCGATGGTGGCGGTGCGGTCACCGATGATGAGCACGACCTTGTGACCCAGGTCCTGGAACTGCCGCAGTTTGCGCAGCACCACGGCGTGACCGATGTGCAGGTCGCTGCTGGAGGGGTCCACACCGAGCTTGGCGCGCAGCTGGCGCCCCTCGCGCTCGGCTAGTTCCAGCTTCTCGAGGAGACCCCCTTCGGGCACGATCTGCTCGGCGCCCCGCTCCAGAAGTCTTAAAGCCGCTTCGTGGCGCTCTCCGCCTTCGGACCGTTCCATCTGAGAACCTTGCCTTTCTTGAGCGCGCGGCCGCCTCAGCGCCACGCGAAACCGCCAGTGAGCCGTGACGCGCCGCTCGCCACACACGCGGCGACTGCGTCAGCGGCGGAAATGTTATCACGCATGTCCTGATAGCATCGGCCCAGTAGGGTCGGGCAGCACGCGCCCGCGCCCGTTGGGAGGCTCACGTGCGGTTGGCGATGATCGGTCTTGGCAGGATGGGCTCCGACATGGCTCGGAGGCTCATGCGGAACGGGCACCAGGTAGTGGTATCCGACCTCGACGAATCGGCCGTTAAGGCGCTGGAACAGGAGGGCGCCACCGGTAGCAGCTCGCTGGTGGACGCGGTGCGCCAACTAGCTAAGCCGCGAGTGGTGTGGGCCATGGTGCCTGCAGGCCGCGCGACGGAGCAGGTCGTCATGGATAGCCTCAAGGAGTTGGAACCGGGCGACATCATCGTGGACGGCGCCAACTCTAACTACAAGGACTCCCTGCGCCACGCCGCAGCAGCGGCCGCCGCGGGGGTGCTGTGGCTCGACGCCGGGGTGTCCGGCGGGGTGTGGGGGCTGGAGGAGGGCTACAACCTGATGGTCGGGGGCGACGAGGCCGCCTATCGGCTGGTGGAACCCGCCCTGGCCAGCCTGGCACCGGCGGGCGGCCTGCTGCACGTAGGGCCCGCCGGCAGCGGCCACTTCGTGAAGACCATCCACAACGGTATCGAGTACGGCCTCCTGCAGGCGTACGCGGAGGGGTTCGAGGCCCTGAGCGCCTTCCCTCACGCCCAGCTGGACCTGGCCGCCATCTCCAAGCTCTGGACCAACGGCTCCGTGGTGCGGTCCTGGCTCCTGGAGCTTCTGGTGCTGGCGCTCAAGGCGGAGCCGCAACTGGACAACATAGAAGGCTACGTGGACGACAGCGGCACGGGTCGCTGGACCGTGGAGTACGGCGTGGAGCACGCCGTGCCCATGCCCGCCATCACGGCCGCCCTGTTTGCGCGCTTCGCCAGCCGGCAGGACGAGAGTTTCGCCGCCAAGGTCGTGGCCGCGCTGCGGCACCAGTTCGGCGGTCACGCCGTGAAGCCCAGTGAGGACAGCGAGTGAGCCGCAACGGCGGCAGCGTGCCAGCCTGCGCTTTCGTGATCTTCGGCGTCACCGGCGACCTAACGGAGCGCAAGCTCATGCCGGCGCTCTACCGGCTGCACGTGCGCGGCAGTCTGCATGAGGACAGCGTCATCATCGGCCACGCCCGCAGCGACCTCACGGACGAGGAACTCAGGCGGCGCATGGCCGAGGCGCTGGCACGCGAGGTGCCCGAGTTCGACCCAGCCGCTTGGCAGCGCTTAGCGCCGCGGCTACATTACATAAGGGGCGCGTACGACCAGCCGGACGGTTTCGAGAAGCTGGCGGCGCTCCTAGCCACGTTGGCACTGCCGGGCCGGGTGTTCTACACCGCCACGCCGCCCGCCGTGTACGAGGAGATCGCCCGCGGGCTGGACGAGGCGGGCCTGACGCAGGAGCCCGAGGGCGGTTTCGCGCGGCTGGTGGTCGAGAAACCGTTCGGCTCCGACCTGGCCAGCGCCAAGGCCCTGAACGAGGCGCTGTTAGCTCGTTTCCAGGAGCATCAGCTCTTCCGCATCGACCATTACCTCGCTAAGGAAACGGCGCAGAACCTGGCGGTGCTGCGCTTCGCGAACACCATGTTCGAGCCCCTCTGGAACAGCTCCTACATAGACCACGTGCAGATATCCGTACTGGAACCGATGGGCATGGAGGGTCGGGGCTCGTTCTACGAGGCCGCCGGGGTGGTGCGCGACGTGTTCCAGAACCACCTCCTGCAGCTCATGGCGCTGGTGGGCATGGAGCCGCCCGCCCGCTTCGACGCGCGCGAGGTGCGTAACGAGAAGGTCAAGTTCTTCAGCGCCGTAGCGTGCCCGGAACCGGGCGAGGTCGTCCTCGGCCAGTACGTGAGCGGGAACGGCTACCCGGGTTACCGGCAGGAGGAGGACGTGGACCCAGGCTCCCGCCAGGCCACGTACGCCGCCATGCGGCTAGAGGTCTCCAACTGGCGCTGGGCTGGCGTGCCGTTCTACCTGCGTTCCGGCAAGCGCCTGGAGGGTAAGGCCAGCGAGATCGTTCTGCAGTTCAAGACCCCGCCGCACGTACCGTTCGAGTTGGAGGCGCCGCTGCGGCCTGACCGCCTGATCCTGCGCATTGCTCCGGACGAGGGCATCGAGCTGAGGTTCAACGGGAAGCGCCCCGGCCAGCGCATCGACCTCAGCCGCATCAGCCTCGACTTCGACTATCAGGAGACGTTCGACTCCCCCAACCCGGACGCGTACGAGACCCTGCTGCAGGACGCCATGGAGGGTGACGCTACCCTCTTCATGCGCGCTGACGAGGTCGAGGCGCAGTGGCGCATAGTGGAACCCATCCTCGCCCGCGAGAACAGCACCAGCCCCGAGTTCTACGAAGCCGGTGGCCCGGGCCCGAGCGAAGCCTTCGCGCTACTCACTAACTCCGGCCGCGACTGGGTCAGGCCGGCGGGGCTGGACACCGACTGAAGCGCGGACCGGACGCGGGGAAACGCGTGATACCTTGAAGCGTGTCCAGCACCACTGACCGTTACGAAGCTCCCAGCACCTCGCAGAAGGTGCGCATCCTCGGCGTGCCCATGGACCTGGGTGCCGGCCGGCGCGGCGTCGATATGGGCCCGAGCGCGCTGCGCGTGGCGCGCCTCGCTAGGGCCCTCGAACAGCTCGGGCACGAGGTCGTGGACTTAGGCAACGTCGAGACCGAGGTGCCTGAAGCGACCAGCGACCCGGCTGCGGGCACCGAACCCGCCACCGGCACGCGCGGCAGGGGCCTCATGCACTACCCGCACGCCATCGCGGCCGCCTGCCGAGCCGCTTACGAACGCTTGAGCGCCCAAGCCGACGACACCTTCGTGGTGGCGCTCGGTGGTGACCACTCCATCAGCATGGGCACCGTGGCCGGCGTGGCCCGCGGCCAACGCACCGGGGTGGTGTGGGTGGACGCGCACGCGGACCTCAACACTCCCGAGACCAGCCCCTCCGGTAACGTGCACGGCATGCCCATGGCGCACCTGCTGGGTCTGGGTTCGCCACTGTTCCACGACATGTGGGGTGGCGGCGCGGTCCTAAGGCCCGAGGACGTGGTCTACGTGGCGCTGCGCAGCGTGGATCCAGGCGAGCGCGCCCTCATCCACGACCTAGGTATCCGCTACTTCAGCATGAAGGAGATAGACGAGCTGGGCATAGCCCGGGTGGCCGCCGAGACCGTGGAGCGGCTCTCCGGGTTGCCGCGCGTGCACGTGTCGTTCGACGCCGACGCCATAGACCCGAGCGTGGCGCCCGGGGTGGGCACACCCATCAAGGGCGGCCTGACCCTGCGCGAGGCGTTCCTGCTCATGGAGCTCTTCGCGGAGTCAGAGCTGGTCACTAGCCTCGACCTGGTGGAGGTGAACCCCATGCTGGACCGCGGCAACCAGACCGCGGAGACCATGGTAGACATGGCGGCCAGCCTGCTCGGTAAGCGCATCCTCTAGCGCACCTACTTGCGCGCGTTCCTGCACATCTTCTTGCGCAACTTCTTGCGCGTCTACTGGACCACCTTGGCCCGCCACTGGGCTCCACGCCTCTCAGGAAACTAACAACCGGCTCATTCAGCGCGCGGCGGAACGCCTGGGAAGGCTCGATCAAGGCCGCCTACTGCCCGAAGAAGGGCCCGCATGAGAGCCGGCGCGGCGGCGTTGGCACCGTGTGTCACGGCAGATTTGTGTTTCATTAGACGCGCCGAAAGCGCTTTTTCATCAAGCCCAGTTAATTGTCAGAAAGCCTGGCACTACCGTGTGGACACCTACGGGTTCGGCATGCCCGCAACAGGCGCGGCGCAGCCGTTTATCTCCGGAAGGGGTCTACCATGAAGAAGCGCATGACACTCCTGATCGCCGGCCTAGCTACGCTCGTTCTGGTCCTGAGCGCCTGCCAGGGCGGTGGCGTGAACGCGGACGACGCTGCCCTCATCCGGCAGCAGCTGGAGGAAGTAGCCAACAGACTGGACGTGGTCGAGGACCGCATCGACGACCTGGCTACCGAAGCCGGCGGCAGCGAGCAGCTCATCTCGCAGGTGCGCCGCGAACTGAACCAGGCGCGAAGCACCCTCGCCGACGTGGATGACAAGCTGGCCACCAGCGACGACATCGTTGACGACGGCCTCAGTAACGACCTCAATAACGACCTCGGTGACGACCTCAATAACCTGGGTAACCAGGCCCGCGACACGCTAGACGGCATGGGCGAATCGCTGAACGTGTTCGGCGATAACCTTAACCAGGGTCTCCAGGACCTCGGTAACGACGTCGACACGCGCATCGATGACCTCCAGGATCGCCTGGACAACGACCTCAACCAGTCCACCCCGGACGCCGCCCCCGTAGCCCCCGGTACTGGCGGCGGCGCAAGCGACTCGGCTCCTGGCCTCCCGGTAACGCCAGGCCTCTAAGGTCTAACCCTGAAGTAGCAAGGACTCTGGCCGGGGCCCAATGGGCTCCGGCCAAACTGTGCTTGACTCAACCCCTAGCCATGGCCAGCTTCACACTGGGCACCAGGCCGCTTAGGGCGGCGTCGCCGGCGCTGATGGCCTCGGCGGCGCGGTGGAAGTTGAGCCAGTGGATGGGCGGCCGCGTGTGCACCTCGAGCCGCTGGCAAGCCTGCGGCTCGGTGGCTGACGCTTGGCTGCTACTGGCGGGGGTCGTTACGGCGCCGCCGCTAGCCCACCCTTGCGCAGCGAACGCCAGCGCTTTGCCCAGTCGGCCCAACGCGCCGCGCGGCGTGCGCGACACGGCCGCGGCGTGCACGCGCCGACCCGGCTTCGTGGCCAACACCGAACGCGCGAAGCGGATAGCGCGCGAGTCCTGCGCCTCCATGCCGGCGCCGATGCCGATAGCCACCTCCACGTCGAGGTCAGCCAGCGTTGCGAGCGGTACGGGCGAGCCGATACCACCATCGATCAGGCGCCTGCCGTTAACCTCGGCGGGAGCGAACACGCCGGGGATGGAGGCGCTGGCACGCAGCGCCTGCGCCAGCGAGCCGGACTCCAGCAGCACCTGCTCGCCAGAATCTATGTCCGTGGTCACCACCACCAAGCGTCGGCTCAGGTCGGCGAACGTGCGGCCATCAAGCAGCCTGTCGAAGTACTCCTCCAAGCGCCGTCCGCCGAAGAGCGCCGCGCGGTGCAGGCCGAAGTCGGCTATGTGCGGGAAGACGTCGCGGCGGCGCATGGCCTCCGCCTCAGCCTTCAGGTCCTGGATGGGCCGGCCGGTGGCGTAGAGCGCACCAACAACCGCCCCGAAGGAAGTGCCGACGATCAGGTCGGGTACGAGACCATTACGCTCCAAGCTGGCGAGCGCCCCCAGGTGCGCGTAGCCTCGCGCGCTGCCGCCGCCCAGAGCTACGCCCAGGCGGTGGCGGGGCTTAACGGGCTGTTCGTCGGGATTCACGCCCTGAATGGTACTCCGCAAAACGTGAGTATCGTGTGCCATGCTGCAAGGCGTGAACACCGGGCTGGGTATCGCTGTCGTCCACTACCGCACGCCGGAGGTAGCGCTCGACTGCCTGACCCGCCTTGCGCGCGCGGCGCCCAACGCGGAGGTGGTGCTGGTGGACACGGCGCCGGAGCCCGCCTTCCAGCAGCGCCTGGCCGAAGAGCACCCCCGCGTGCGTTTCCTGGCCGCCCCTAACCACTCCTACTCGCGCTCAGTGAACCTCGGCTTGGCGCAGCTGGCTACGCCACTGGTGGCGTTGATGAACGCCGACGTGCTGGTGGAACCGAACACTTTCACGGACCTGATGGCCGTTCTGGATCAGCACCCGCGTGGCGCGGTGGTGGCGCCGCTAGCGCTGACCCCGGACGGCGCGCCGCAGCGTATGGGCTGGCCGTACCAGCGCAACTACAGGCGACTACGCAGCGCTGGCCGAGCGCCCCGCGCGAACGGAGCGCCCCCTACCGCGGTGGACGTCAGCTGGTTAGCCGGCTACCTGCAGCTCATGCCGCGCACGCTCTGGGAGCGGGTCGGCGGCTACGACGAGGCGTTCCGGTTCTTCAACGAGGACATCGACTTCTGTGCCCGCGTGCGCCGCAGCGGCGCCGCCTGCCTGCTCGTGAACAGCGAAGTGGTGCACTTGGGGGGCAGCTCCACGCCGGCGCACCCCGCCTTCCACGTGGAAGGTAGGCGCGGCGGCATGCTCATCAGCCAGCGGCACCGCGGTCCCGCCTTCAGGGGCGTACACCGCGCGTTCCTCTGGGCCGAGGCGCTACTGGGCCGCGCCACTGCGCGCTCCGCGGAGCAGCGTCAAGCGCACGCCATGATGCTCGAGCTGCTGCGCTCGGGTGGCTGGCACGAGGGCCCGTTCGGCGCCACCCTCGACGAACGGCGCGCCTCCCTGGCGCAGCCCGCGCCAAAGCGGCATGACGGGAGCCCTTAGCCGGCTTAGGCGCCGTGCTAAGCTTCGGCCGGTTCCACATGGACGTATTGCTGCAGAACCTCGCCACGACCGTCGGTCTAGGGGAGGACCCCCGGGTCGTCTACTCGCTGGCGGCAGCGGCGCTCCTCGCGCTCGTGTCGTTGCTCAGCGGGTTGGGTCGGCTCGACGTAGCGGCGCTGTTCAGACCCGCAAACCTCCTGCTGGTCGGCCTCGGCGTGCTCCTGGCTTTCGGGCTTGTTGTCTTGACCGAGCGTTGGCCCGTTCTGGCTACTGGAGAGTCCGGACTCACAGCCAGCCTAGGTTTCGGCCTGGCGCGCGTGCCCCTGTACCTGCTGGCACTGGCTTTCGGCCCCAGTGTAGGACTGGTGGCCGGCGTGCTCTTCTCGGCCGCCACCGCCATCGGTCCGTATCCGGGCTGGTCTGAGGCCATACTCGTGCTCGAGCTAGTGATCCTCGGCTGGTTAGCCATCTCCCCTTCGCCCCGCCGCAGCCGCTGGGCAGGTCCCGCGGGCGCGGCGGGAGCTTACGTGCTGGCGCTCGGCACGGCGGGCGTGGCGTTCGAAGTGTGGCGCACCGGCGAGCTGAACCTGGCCGCCCTGCTGGCCGCGCAGGGCCGCGCCCTGCCGGGGCTGGTGGCGGCCTGGTTGGCGTTAGCGGCGTTCGGTCCGGAGCTGTACGAGCGCTACATGCCGGGCTCACGCATACGGCCGCTGGCAGATCGTGGCCGCCGCCATGGGCACCAACCGGAAGCTGACCAGGGCACGCCCGCTCCCGCGGCGCGCGCGGCGCGCACCACCACGCCCACGCTGGAGGTGCCAGCGCTGGAGAGGCGCGAGCGACCCCAGGGGCGGCGCCTGGTGGAACAGGTGTGGCACAACGAGGACCCGAACGGCTGACGACCGGCCGCCAGAAGAACTTTTTGTAGCACGACCAACCGATGTCCAGTAGCGACGCGCAGCTGAGTGCTGCGCTCAGCCGCCGCCAGCAAGCGGCACCGAGACACCGAAAGCGTTGCCCTGCGCGCCCCCGTCGGTGCGCGGCCCGCCCCACGACTCGCCACCCCAGCGCGAGGCTATGGAGCGCACGATGTAAAGACCGAGCCCTGTGCCCTTAGCGCTGCCGCGCCCCCGCGAGTGCGGCTCGAACAGGACCTCGACCGTGCCGGGGTCAAGCGGCGCACCCCGGTCACGAACCTCTAACTGCAAGGCCCCCTGCGCCAGCCACCCAACCAACTCCACCTCGGCGGCAGGCGGGCCGTGCACGGCGGCGTTCTCCACCAGGTTCACGATCACCTGCAATAGCTTGTCTTCGTCGGTGAGCACCACCACGTCGGGCACGTCAACCGTGAGGGTCACGCCCCGGCGGTCCAGGACCGGCTGCACCACCCCGGTCGCGCGCAGCAGGAGTTCCTCCAGCGGTATGCGCCTCAGTACTGGCGGTTTGACGTCTACGGTTAGGTCATCGAGCAGGCGGGTGAGGCGCTCCGTCTCGGCTATGGCTCTAGGTAAGAAGCGTTGCGCCAGCGCCGGGTCGGGGTCAGCACTCAAGGCGTCCAGCACGGCACGAACCGAGGTCACCGGGGTGCGCAGTTCGTGGGAGAGCACGGCCAGCAGCTCACGGGCGCTTTCCTCCGCGCGGCGCCGTTCCGTTACGTCGCGTAACAGCAGGCCCGCCTCGACCGGCACGAACTCCACCCGGCGCGAGCGCAATTCCAGCTCCGTGCACCGCCCCGCCACCCACGCTTCCTCGATGCGGTGGTTGCGCACGACGGCTATGAGGTTGGCGCCCCGCGCGCGGCTGCGCTCCACGTCCAGTAAGCGCGCGGCCGCCGCGTTCAGGTCGACCACCCGCCCGGCAGAGATGAGCAGTACTCCCTCAGCCAGGCCGTCCCACCACTCGTGACCCCGCGGGGGCGGCGTGGTGGTGGGGACTCTACTGCTCAACTCACTCCTCCGGGCCGTCGCCGTCCAGCGCGCCTAACCGGTAACCGCGGCCGCGGACGGTCTCTATAGCGCTGTGGCCGAGCACCGACCGCAGCTGCGCCACGTGCTGGTCCACTGTACGCTCCGTGCCGAAGAACTCCTCGCCCCAGACCCGGTCAAGGAGCTCACCGCGCGTGAAGACCCTGGCGGGGTTCCGGACCAGGAAGGCCAGCAGCTCGAACTCGCGCCGCGTGAGGTTGAGCTGCTCGCCATGCCACAGCGCCTCCGCCCGGTCGAAGTCGACCGTGAGGGCACCCTTATCGACCCGCTCGGGCGGCCGCACGCGGCGCAGTAGCGCCCGCGCCCGCGCCACCAGCTCCGCGGACGAGAACGGTTTGGTCAGGTAATCGTCAGCCCCGCGCTCGAGCCCCTCCACACGCGCGGCTTCCTGCGCCCGCGCGGTGAGCATGAGAACCGGCTTGAGGGCGTGCGGACCGGCACGTAGCCTAGTCAGCAGCTCCACGCCGGACTCGCCCGGCAGCATCCAGTCGAGGACCAGCAGGTCTGCGTCTGGAACGTGCGCCCAGGCGCTCTCGGCGCTATCGGCGGCCACGACCTCGAAGCCGGCTTGCTGAAGGTGGTGCGCCACCAGCTCGCGTACGGTCGCGTCATCTTCAACGAGGAGCAGTCTGGCGGCGTTCATCCGTACATTGTATGGAGCCTGCGTCATGGGTTCTTCATGACCCTCCCATTACCCTCGGCAGCTAGCCTGCCGTATCATGACCCCTGACGCTATGAACCCACTGGAACAGGACCTGCAACAGATCAACGGCGACGTAGTGCGCATGCTCAGCATGGTGCGCGAGAGTTGCGAGCTGGCGAGACTCTCGCTGGTGGAGCAGGACACGGCCGCCGCCGAGCGCTGCGCCCGCGCGGACGACGAGATCGACCGCATTCAGGCCGAGCTGGAGCTGCGCATCCTGACGGTCATAGCTAGGCGCCAGCCCGCCGCGCGCGACCTGCGCTTCCTGGGCGCCGCGCTGCAAGCGCTGGCCGATATCGAGCGCGCCGGCGACTACGCCGAGCACGTGGCGGAGGTAGGAGTGCGGCTCAGCGAGCAGCCGCGCCTCAAGAAGTACCTAGATATCCAGCGCATCTTCGAAGTGCTGGCCGAGATGATCGACACCACCGCCAAGGCCATAGCCGAAGCGGACGTCGACGCCGCCCGCCGCGCCCACGCCCTAGACAACGAGATCGACGACCTTTACGACCAGATCCAGCGCGAGCTCCTCACGTACATGCTGGCAGACACCAGCTCCATCTCACGGGCTACTGAGCTGGCCGCTGTGGCGCGTTACCTGGAGCGTCTTGGCGACCACATAGAGAACGTGAACGAGCACGTCATCTTCTGGCTCGAGGGTAAGCGCCTCTGAGCATGGTGCGGTGAGCGGTCGGCGGGAGCGCCCGAAGCGTAAGGGCACTGGCGAACCGGCTGCGCCCAGCGGCGAAGCAGGCACGAACCGAACCACCTCGCCCCTCGCCAAGTTCCTCGGTCCCGACCACCCTTCCGTAGCCGAGCTGGTTTCAGAACCCGAGAGCCCGTCACAGCCACCCGAACAGCCGCCGCAGCGGCGGGCCCGCAAGCGGCAGCGGCGGCAGCGGCAACCACGCGAGCAGCAGCCGCGCCTGCTGCAGCCCCAGGACGGTCGGCCTGGTGACTCAGGCGCGGTTCCACTGCGCCGCAGGATGCTGGCGCTCGCCCTCGCCGTCGCCACCACCCTGCTCGTGCTCATGAGCACGGTCGGCTTAGCGGCTCGTTGGGCCCGCCCGATGCTGGCGCTGGGCGCCGGTGGAGTTCTTACAACGATAGAGCGCCTGGTGTCCGGCAACGAGGTCCGCATCCTGCGCCCAGCGCCCCTGCGCAAGCTAGCCAACCGCCTGGCTGGCCCCGTGCGAGTCGGCCTGCAGGTGGGGCACTTAGACGCGGCCCTGCAACCCGACGAGCTGGCGGAACTGCGTTACAGCACTGGGGCGCACGCCAACGGGCTCGACGAGGTGGACGTGAACCTGGCCGTGGTCGAAGCGCTGGCCGCGCGCCTGCAGCGGCGCGGCTTCGAGGTCGACGTGTTGCCGGCCACCATCCCACCAGGCTACAGCGCGGACTTGCTGCTGTCGGTCCACGCCGACTCGAGCCTGGACCCGGAGCGTAACGGCTACAAGAGCGCGCACTTCCTGCCCGCCCGCAACGCGCGCGAAGCCATCCTGAAGGTAGCTGTGGACCGCGCCGTGCTGAGCGCCACCGGCCTGCGCGATGACGACCGCAACGTGTCAGGCAACATGCTGCACTACTACGCCTTCAACGCCCGCCATTACCGGCACGCGGTGGCGCCGCGCACCCCAGCCCTGCTCGTCGAACTGGGGTACCTCAGTAACCCTGCCGACTTGCGGCTCCTTAAGCAGCCCGACCGCTTGGCGGCGGCCCTGGAGGCCGGCGTGGTCCGCTACCTGAGCGACATCGCCCGACTCTAGGGTGCGTGGTAGCCTCGCCACGGAATGCTACGGCGTCTCTTCACAAGCGGGCGCTTTCCCGCAGTACCGGTCCGGAACGTCACCTTCTCGCTAGAACCGTCAGCCGCTCACCTTCTCGGCCTGCTACTGGTCGTTACTTTATTGAGCGCGTGCAAGCCGCCACCTGACCGCGCGGCCACGCAGGGCGACGGCTCGGTCGTCATAGTCGCCGAACTAGTGGAACCGCCAGCCATTGGCCCCGCCCCGGTGGTGGTGCGCCTCACCGACCCCGAAGGCGAGGGCATAGACGGCGCTAGCGTGAGGCTGGAGGGCGACATGACGCACGCCGGCATGGTCCCGGTGCTGGCCGACGCTGTTGGCGCCGGAGACGGGGTCTACCGCGCTAACGACATGCACTTCACCATGGCCGGCGACTGGATAATCACCATCACCGTTACGGCAGACGGCAAGCGCTCGAGCAGCGTGCTGCTCGTGAACGTGCCGGCGCGGTGAAGCCGCCCGCCGACATGGCCGGCGCGGCGCGCTCAGCGCGGCGGGGGCGCGTGGAGCTACCTGTGAACCAGGGACCGTTCGTAGATCAGCCGCGCGGCTTCGACCTGTTCAGGCTGCCCGGCCTTAGGCGCCTGGCGCGTTTCAAGTACGCGCGCCTCATATTCCAGGTGCCGCTACTACTCCTGGCGCTCTTCGTCATAGTCGACGGCCTAACCGGCCGGCAGGTGGCGCCCCGCAATGTGGCCACCTCAGCGGTGTGGCTCCACTACCGCGGCCTGGTGGTCATAGCCATAGCCCTCTTCGGCAACGCCTTCTGCGCGGCCTGCCCACTCATGCTCACGCGGGGGCCGTCGCGTTGGCTCAAGCGCCTCTTACCCAACTCGTTCAATTGGCCCAAGGCCTTACGCAACAAGTGGCTCGTTATTGCCATACTGCTCCTCTTCTTCCTGTCGTACGAGGTCTTCGACCTGTGGGCCAGTCCGTGGCTTACCGCGTGGCTTGCCATCGGCTACTTCGGCGCGGCTCTGGCCATCGACACGCTCTTCCCTGCTGGCACGTTCTGCCGCTACGTGTGTCCGCTCGGCAACTTCAATTTCGCGCTCTCGACCGTGTCGCCTACGCAGATCACTGCAGTGGACCCCGACGTGTGCCGCGCCTGCGAGCACAAACCGTGCCTACACGGCCGCGAGACTTACGCCGCGGCCCCAGCCACGTCGCAGGCTGCGTTCATTCCCCTGACGGACATAACCAACCCGAACGGCACGGGCTACTTCCCGGGCTGCGAGACGGACCTGTTCGTGCCCACCATCACCTCCAACATGGACTGCACGCTGTGCATGAACTGCGTGCGCGCCTGCCCGTACGACAACGTGGCCCTGACGGTGCGGACCCCGGGCCGCGAGTTGGCTCGTGACCCGTGGGCGCGGCGCGGCCGCCTGGCCGTGCTGGCCATGGGCGTGCTGCTGGCGTTCTGGGGGGTCATGAACGCACTGGCCATGATCACACCTTTCTACGACCTGGCGGCGCGGGTCTCCGCTTTCCTGAGCACGCGCAACGAGGCGCTGTTGCTGATCGTGCTGTACGCCGCCGTTACCGTGCTGGGCCTGGCCGCCACCGTGGGGGCCAGCTGGCTGGCTGACCGGGCAGGTGGCAAGAACACCGCGCCAATGCAGGCGTTCAGGCGCTGGGGGTACGTGACCGTGGCGCTGGGCTTCAGCTTCTGGGGCGCCCATTACCTCTTCCACTTCCTGACCGGCGCCCTAGCCATAGTGCCCGTGTTCGAGCACTTCTTCGAGTACCGGGGCTGGTTGCTCGACCCGAACTGGCGACTGGCGCAGATGGTGCCCACCCGCTGGCTCTTCCCCATCCAGGCGTTCGTGGCGGTGGTGTACACCAGCGTGGCGCTGTACGTGGCGGTCCGCATAGCCCGGCGCGACTTCGGGACCCGCAACTGGGTCCTGGCGCTCTGGCCTATGCTCATCTACGTCCTGCTCTTCACAGCGCTGCAGCTGATCATCCTGGCGCAGCCGATGGAGATGCGCGGCACCGTGCTGGGGCCGCTGCCGTGAGCGCGCGGCCCTCACGCGAACGACCGGGCGAGCGTGCAACCCCGAACGCTCCGCGTGGCGCGCCGGCGCCCAGCGGCACCCGCCGCCAGCGGCGCCGGCGGGTGCTCACCCTCACGCTGCTGGCCGGCGTGGTCGTGTGGCTGACGACGGCTTTCGTAATGCGGGCGCTGGCGGGTGAACCGCAGCATGAACCGGTTCCGCCAGTGGTGGCGGCGCCCGAGCCAGTCGTGGAGGTGGCTGACACCGCCCCGCCCCTCGCGCCCTTACCGACCTGCGAGTACGGCAACCAACCCGCGCCCTTGGCCGGGCTCGACCAGTGGCCGTACACGCTTCTCGACACCACCTACCACCTGCCGGCCGAGTACGCGCCGCTCGACCTGATGAGCCTGCCCGCCGTCCTGGCGGACGCAGCGCCCGGCGCCTACCTGGCGGCCGAAGGACACCAGCTCCGCGCGGTAGCCGCAGACGCGCTGGCGGCCCTGTTCACAGCCGCCGAGGCCGCCGGCGTGCAGCTGGCCGTGCAGTCGGCGTACCGCAGTTACGCCTACCAGGCCTCCACGTTCGATTACTGGGTGCAGCAGGATGGGCGCGAGGCGGCGCTTCGCACCAGCGCGCGCGCTGGCCATTCAGAGCACCAACTAGGCACTGCCGTGGACCTGCGTAGCCGCCACGGCCCCGCCGCCTGGGACCTGACCGACTGGGCCGCCACGCCCGAGGGCGCCTGGGTGGCCGCGAACGCGCACCGCTTCGGTTTCGTCATGAGTTACCCACAGGGCGAGGAGGCGCGCAGCTGTTACGCCTACGAGCCGTGGCACTACCGTTACGTGGGTCAGGAACTCGCAGAAGAGATCCACGCCACAGGCGAGCCGCCCCGCGTGTACCTGTGGCAGCATGTTCAGATGCACCAGGCGGCCGGCGCGGCTGCCAAGGAGACGCCGTGAGAGTGAAACGCACCCGCCGCCACTTAGCCTTGACCCTCGCGCTGAGCGTAGCGACACTGGGCCCCGGCCTGCTGGGCGCCCCCCAGCTGGCACGCGCGCACGCGACGCTGGTGATAGGCGACCTGCAGTTGTCGCCCGATCCGCCCGTGCCTGGCGAGGCGGTCAGCGTGCGCATCAGCCTCGTCGACCCGCTACTGGTGGCGGTGGAGAAGGCGCTCGTGCGGGTAGAGTTCCGCGAGATCGACCCTGAGGACCCGTTCGTGCCGGCCAGCATCACAGGCTCGGAGGCGCGGGAGTTCCTGGAACTACCGTCCGTCCTGGCCACCGAGTACCTGCCGGAGGTAGCTGACGGCGTTTACGCCGGCACCTTCACGGCCCCTGAGGAGGGGCGCTACACCGTTAGCGTGCGCGACACCACGTTCCGGGACGAGGAGGCCATAGCCAACATAGGGGTGGACATCGGCCGAGGTGCTAACAACGACATAGCCTTCGTGCTGCCACCCACCCCCATCGGACCCAGGTCGCTAGGCACGTGGCTGTTGTGGATCATCGGCATCCCCCTGGTCGCGGGCTTGCTCGTCACCTTCCTGGCGCTGCGTAAACCCGCAGAAGCGGAAGCCGTAGACGCCGGCTCAGAAGCGCCCGAACCGGAGCCGCCGACAGGCATCATCTGAGCCCGCAGATGCTATCGTTCGGCCACCGTGGGACTCTTCGAATCGACGTGGGGGACGTTACTGAACGTGGCGACAGTGGTGCTCGGCGCCTCGGTCGGCTTAGCGCTGAGGGGCAAGCTGCCCGAGCGCATAACTACGGTGGTCATGCAGGCCATCGGCCTCGTCACGCTGTTCATCGGCATAACCAACGCGCTCGACCTGAACCGGGTGTCGTCCCCGCCCGGGGTGCTGATCGGGCTCCTGGCGCTAGCGCTCGGCGCGGCGCTCGGCGAGTGGTGGCGTATTGAGGAGGGCCTCGAGGGGCTCGGTAACAGCCTCAAGCGGCGCTTTAAGGGCAGCGGGCGCTTCACGGAGGGGTTCGTGGCGGCGTCGCTGCTCTTCTGCGTGGGTCCCCTCGCGCTCATCGGCAGCATCCAGAACGGCCTAACTGGCGAGGCGGGCTTCCTGGTCCTCAAGTCCACCCTGGACGGCTTCTCGGCGCTGGCCCTGGCCACCAGCTTCGGTTTCGGGGTCATGGCGTCCGTGCTGGTCATCCTCGTTTACCAGGGCGGGCTCTCCCTTGCCGCCGGGCAGTTCACCAGCCTTATCCCCGACCCTGCCGCCGATCCGAACGTGCTCCTGGTTAACGGCGTGGGCGGGCTCATGATCGTGGCGTTGGGCTTAGGCCTTCTGGACATCAAGCGCCTGCGCGTGGCCTCCATGCTGCCGGCGCTGGCGCTGGTCATCCTCTTCTACTGGTTGGGCGGCTTCTTCTACTAACGCCCGGACGCCGCCGCCACGGCGGTCGCGCCCGCCTGAGGGCACGGCCGGGCCGCGCCTGACGCGTGCTAGCATTCAGCCGTGATCAGCAGGGAACGAGTCGAAGAGCTGGCCCGCGCGGTGCGCCTGGACCTCACGTCCGAGGAGCTCACCGGCATGACGGCTGAAGTGGGCGCCATGCTCGAGTTCGCCGCGCAGCTCGACCAGGTGGACGTTGGCGCCACGCCGGAATGGACCCCGCCGCAACCGGAGGGCCGCCCGCTGAGGGCGGACGTGCCTACCGGGTCCCTACCCCGAGAAGCGGCCCTGGCGCTGGCGCCCACGGCGGAAGCCGGCTACTTCAAGGTGCCGCGCACGCTCGACGAGGGCTGACCGTCAAGCGGGTCCCACCGCTCGGCCTAACTAGCTTCACTCCAACAGTTCACGACCCAGGTACGGCTTGAGCGCCTCAGGCGTGCTTACGGTGCCGTCTTCGTTCTGGTACGTCTCTAGGATGGCCGCTATGGTGCGCGGGAACGCTAGTGCGCTGCCGTTCAAGGTGTGCACGAGCTCAGGGCGCCCCTTGCCAGCCGCACCACCGGCGCGGGCGCGGGTCTTCAGGCGCCGCGACTGGAACGCCTCCATGTTGCTGATGCTCGAGACCTCCAGCCAGCGCTCCTGCCCGGGGCTCCACACTTCCAGGTCGTACTTCTTGGCCTGGGTGAATCCCATATCGCCGGTACACATGAGCAACCGCCGGTAGGGCAGCCCGAGCTCCTCCAGCAAGCCTTCGGAGATGGCCGTCATGTCCTCCAGCGCCTGGTAACTGGTGTCTGGCGAGGCGAACTGCACCATCTCCACCTTGTCGAACTGATGCACGCGGTTCAGCCCGCGCACGTCCTTGCCGTAGCTGCCCGCCTCGCGCCGGAAGCACGCGGTGTAGGCGGCCAGTTTGATGGGCAGCAGGGCCTCGTCCAAGATGTCGTCGCGGTACAGGTTGGTAACAGGCACCTCGGAGGTCGGCACGAGGAAGAAGCCGTCCGTGACTTCGTACATCTGCCCTTCCTTGTCGGGCAACTGACCGGTGGCGGTGGCCGAGGCGGTGTTCACCATGAGGGGCGGGATGACCTCCTCGTAACCGTGCTCAGCTAGCCGGTCGAGGAAGTACGCCTGCAGAGCGCGCACGAGCCGCGCGCCGCCGCGCCGGAAGACGGGGAAGCCGGCGCCAGTGACCTTTACCCCAGCCTCCAGGTCCACCCAGCCGCGCTCCGACATGAGTTCCCAGTGCGGTTTCGGCTCGAAGGCGAACTCGCGCTTCTCGCCCCACTCCTTGGCTATGACGTTGTCGTGCTCGCTCTCCCCGTACGGCACCGACTCGTGCGGCAGGTTGGGGATCTCGAGCATGAGCGTGTCGATGACCTGCTGCAGCGCGCGTTCCTTCTCCTCCAACCGCTTCACTTCTGCAGAGAGGCCCGCCATCTCGGTCATGAGGGCTGCGGTGTCCTCCCCCGCGCGGCGCAGTTCACCTATGCGCTTGTTGCTGGCGTTATGGGCCGCCTGCTTCTCTTCCAGGTCGCGTCTAACCAGCCTGTGTTCCTCGTCGGTCGTCAACAGGCGCTCCAGGGACTCGAGCCCGCCCTGCAACTGCTTGGCGCGGATGGCGTCCCTAACGGCCTGGGGGTTCTCACGGATGAAACGCAGATCGAGCATGAGAGACATTGTACGAACTGCCCGCAGTCAAGGGGCGAAGATGGTCGGATGACCAGAACCTCGCAGAAGTGAAGCGGGGTCGGTGGTTATGCTCGAAGGCGCGGACGTGCGCCGCTTGGGAGAGGAATTGTTCAGAAGACGTAGTTCAGATCAGGGTGCCGCGCCGGACATCCTGGCCGCCATGGAGCGGCTGGTTCGGTACCAGCGTCCCCAGGAGCGCAGCGCCGAGGTCCTGCGGAGCCTGCGGGCGCACATGCCGCAAGACGTGCGCGGCTACGTGGTCAGCATCGACGAAGCTTCTGCTTCTGGTTTCCGGTTCGACGCTCAGGTGGGTTACAACGACGCTCTGCTGGGTCTGGTGCCCGCTAACGGCCCTTGGCGTTCGCCCGGGCCGCGCCTGGTGCCGAACCTGGTGGCAGAGCTCTTCACTAGCAACGACCCTAACGTGCGCACCGACCTCGGCAACTTAGGCATGCGCGAGGCCACCTCGGCGCTGGTGGTGCCGGTGGCGGGCCGCTTCGAGGAGTACGGCACGCTGGTGCTGCAGCGCCATGGTGGGCCGCCCTTCAACGAGGAGGACCTCAAGCTGGCGGGGCGCTGGGCGAACGTGCTGGGCGAGACCCAGAGCCTGGCGTACGAGCTGCGCCTGGCCAAGCTAAGCCTGGTTCAGTTCACGCGCGCGTTCGTGCAGGGCTTCGAGGCGCAGGAGTTCAGCCAGTTAGGGCACGCGGAGCGCGTGACTGCATACGCGCTGGCGCTGGGCCGCGCGCTGGAACTGAACCGCCCGCAGCTCGCCGACCTCTACTTCGCCGCCATGCTGCACGACATCGGCAAGCTCGGCAACGGCCTGGACCAGGCTATTGAGGACCTTGACCACCCGCAGCGCGGCGCGAACATGGTGTCCGGCTCCGAACTCCTCTTACCCGCTGCGGAGGGCATAAGGCACCACCACGCGGCGTGGGACGGCTCCGGCTTCCCGGACGGGTTACGCAAGGAGTCCATCCCGCTCATAGCGCGCGTCATAGCCGTGGCCGACACGTTCGACCTGCTCAGCAGCGAACGCGGCAAGGCGCTGCCGATGCGCGAGGTGGAGAAGGCCCTGGAGACCGCCAGCGGCACCACCCTCGACCCGGCGCTGGTGGCGCTCTTCAACAACATCCTCAGGCAAGGCAAGAGCACGCAGCAACTGAGCCACCTGAAAGACAGCGATCTGCCCTTCTAGCCGCCGCTCGAACGGTTCCCGGAACCGAATCGGTGCGGGCCGCGTGATAGATTGACGAAGTGCCACCCGTAGAAGTCGTCTCCTACCGCCTGTCGCACCGCGGCAAGCCGGTCGGTACCCAGACCATCAAGACCGCCGACCTTGGCAGGCACACGCAGCTAGAGAACCGCTCCCAGTTCCAGGGCACCTTCGGTGTTGGCACCGTGGTGCAGCGCAGCCGCTGCCACACGCAGGGCGTCAGCCTGCGGTTCCTGGAGGAAACGCAGGAACGCCGCGATAACCGCAAGTTCGACGTTGTCTTCGACGCCAAGGCGGGCCTGGTCACGGCAGCTAAGGGCCCCAAGGACAACGCGCAAGCGCCCTACCTAATGCCGTACCGCGATCCCCTCTCGCTGCTTCACGAGATCCGCCAGCTCGGCGAGCTGGAAGGCCCGTACCGGGTCCCCCTTCTCGGTAAGGAAGTCACCGTGCAGCTGGCCGGCGAAGTCGAACTCGACACGGTGCTCGGCAAACGCCGGGCCCGCGCGTACGTACTGCACCCCGGTCAGAGCGTGGTTTACGTCGACGTGGAGGCGCCCCACACCATCCTGAAACTCACGCAGCGCCTGCCGGACGGGCACCTCGACGCGCTACTGGTGAAAGTGGCCACGGAAGCGTCCATCGACCCGTTCGGTGAGCCCACAGAACCGCGCGGCAAGGGCGGCAAGTCGGGTCGGCGCAGGGGCCAACGCCGCCGCCCGCGGCGCCGCAAGCGCAACTGAAGCAGGACCCCAACCGCATGAACGAACGAGACTCCTCGGAGTACCAGGCGGCCCTCGATTGGCTCTTCACCCGCACGCGGGCCGGCGCCGTGCGCTCGCCGCAGCGGGCTGCGCGTCTCCTTGAACTACTGGCCCTGTCTGCTCCTCCTCTCACCGTCAACGTGGTGGGCACGAACGGCAAAGGCAGCGTTACCACCATGACCGCCGCCGGCATCACGGCCATGGGCCGCGTTACGGGGCGCTTCGTCTCGCCGCATGTTGAGTCGTTCCTGGAGCGCGTGGCCGTAGACGGGGCGCCGGTC